>ENA-OSEY01000220-OSEY01000220.1-marine-metagenome-genome-assembly--contig:-NODE-220-length-42430-cov-11.006729_pt1 | contig 42430 bp, 43 predicted proteins | sample MGYA00248465_ERZ534230 | MGnify/ENA primary metagenome ERZ534230 (study PRJEB26409, sample SAMN06344110) | marine metagenome | isolation source: Sea water from surface | place: Atlantic Ocean:Southern... | reverse complement strand
TTTAATCTCCTATTAAAATTGTATTTTAACCTTCAATAGCATCTAATATCATTACAAACGTAATTTAATTATGTTTATTTTTTCCAAAGTAAATCTTTTTCACACAAGGTATTTATTACCTTTATTTTTTGTTTTGATCGGATCTTTTAGTTTCGGACAAAAAATAGACTACTCTGCTGGAAAAATATCGGCAACAGATGATGGAGGATTAATTTTGGAGAATTCTGTTTCTCTACAAATTGATGATTTATCTGTATCCACCGAAAAACTATTTTTCACGCAAAAGACACGAAGTGGATTTTCTGAGAGCTTGTCTTTCATTATCGAAGAAAACAATTTTTGGGGGGAAGCTGAAAAACTTAATTTTTCAGAAAATGAAATTTCTTTTCAAAATGCGAGTTTCTCTTTATGTCCCTGTTTAGAAAAAATTTGGTGGATAGAAGCATCAGAAATTTCTTTTTCTGAGGATACAAAGTCAGTAAATTTTAAAGATGCTAGGTTGAAAGTTCAGGGCAAAACTATTGGCGCTTGGCCGAAAGGCTCCTTTCCAGCAAGTTCGAAAAGAAAAAGTGGTTTTTTACTTCCAGAAATAAATATATCTAATAAGTCTGGAATAGATGCTTCGATTCCTTATTATTTGAATTTAAAGGAGAATTTAGATGCGACAATTGAACCTAGATATATTTCAAAGAGAGGCTTTGGTATTTCAAACGAATTGCGATACTTATCAGATAAATTCAATGGAATCTTAAATAGCTCAATACTTTCTAACGATAAAGAGTATGAAGATCAATATATGAATAATTCGTTTCGTTGGTCTTTTAATTTGCAACATTCTCAATCTTTAAAAGAAGACTTATTCTTACAAATCAAATATGCAAACGTGAGTGATACTTTCTTTTTAAATGATTTTGGTGGAGATTTTAATGGAACTTCAAAAACTCTTTATACACCACAGCAATTAATTCTTTCTAACTTTTCTAAAACTCATAAAGCTATCATAAAAATAAATTCTTTTAGAATTGTTGACCCTATTGGACAAGACCAATTTAAAGAACTGCCAAGAGTTGAATTATCTTGGTTTAATAAAAATGAATTCCTTAATTATGGAATAGATTCATTCTTCTCTCTTTTTAAAAAAGGAGGATCTTTTATAAGTAATTCTAGCGAGAGTATAGAAATGTATCATTTAACTCCTTATTTAATCTCCTCAAAAAAAATAAATAATTTATCAACTGAATATGAAGCAAAAATTAATTTCACCAAATTTAACTTTAATGGTCTTTCAATTAAAAGAACTCAGCCTGAAGTAAATATTCGGTTTCACAGCGACTTGACTAAAAAGGATTCAACTATCGAAAAATTTATTAGGCCTTTTGCCTTAATATCTTATTCTCCGCAAAAGAATCAAAATGAGATTCCATATATTAATTCAGGAATTTTCTTGAACCAAAGAAATTTTCTAGAAACAAGACTTATAAGTAGAAATTACCTTTTAGAAAAGAAAGACATTTCAATTGGATTCATACATGAGTTATATAATATAAAAGGAAAACTCTTTGAGCTTCAATTTGCAAAGAAATTTAGCTCAACGAATTCGCTTCGAATTTCTAACCAAGATTATGACTTACCTGAGCCTTTTAATATTGATTTGAAGTATTTTCCAAATAAAAGGTCTTCTTTTAATCTAGGAATCAAAGTCGACGACAAAGATAAATTCAATACTTTAAACTTAGTATATAAACAGAATCTTGCCCTTTCTTCGTTTGCATTAAATTATTTCTGGGCAAAAGATATAAACGCCTTTCTATTGAATAGCACCTCAGAAAAAAAAATAAATCAAATTGATTTTGAGTTTAAACTTAAAGGGGATTACAAATATGATTTGAGTACAAAGTTCATTTATGATCTTGAAAACTCAAACCTCACAAATGCTGTTTTAGGTCTGGAATATGAAAACCCTGGATTAAGATATGGAGTTGCCTTAATACATTCAAAGGAATTAGATTGGGCCAAAGTTTTAAATGAAAATATTTATGATGATTATAATCAAGAAAGTTTTAGAATTTATTTTGAATTAAAAGGTCTAGGCTCCCTAGGAAGACCATTAGATAATTATTTAAATAGAAGGACTTTAAATTAAAATGAATATTATGAAAGCAATTAAGTTAATCTTTTTAATTTGTATTGCAAACAACACGTTTGCAGAAAAAATTAATTTAGACAGAATTATAGCCATCGTAGGAGATGGAATAATTATGGAGTCTCAACTTTTAGAAGCAAAAAAAACATATCTCAGAAATTTTGAAGCTGCCAATACAGATCAACCTTTACCTCCAGAAACATTTCTTGAAGAGCAAATTTTAGAGAACTTAATAATACAAGAACTTCAATTGCAAAGAGCTTTCAGGGCGGGGGTAAGAATCAGTGACCAAGAATTAAATGAGTCTATGTCCTTATTGGCATCAAATAATAACCTTACCTTAGTAGATTTTAAAAAAGAAATAGAATCGCAAGGCGATTCATATGAGAAGCTAAGAGAAGATGTAAAAAAAGAAATGATAATTGCGAGAGTACAAAGAGGTATTGTCGGCCCAAAAGTTTTTATTTCTGAGCAAGAACTGAATAATTTTATCAATTCAGTAGAAGGGCAAAATCTATTAGTAATTGAATATAAATTTGATCAAATCCTTCTAAAAGATAAAAACCTCGCCGAGGAGGTTCTAGACTTGCTAAATCAAGGACAAAATTTTGATATTTTAAAAAATAAAAATGATCAATCTAGAAACATAGAAGAGACCCTAACCTGGAAAAGAATTTCTAACATCCCTACTCTTTTCACAGAAATCGTAAAGGAAATGCAACTTGGAGAGTACAGAGGTCCTATTGAAAGTGGAGCAGGTTTTCATATTCTATATCTAAAAGATAAAAGAGGAGATACCGTAAGAATTGAGGATCAAGTGCTTGCAAGGCATATCTTAATTCAAACTTCTGAAGTCAGAAGCGATAGTCAAGCTAAAAAATTAATAGAAGAAATTAAAGAAAAATTAAGTAATGGAGAAGCTTTTGAAATTTTAGCTAGATTATATTCTGATGACCCTGGTTCAAAACTTGATGGCGGTGAACTTGGATGGTCGTCAACTGACAAATATGCTCCTGCATTTAAGAAAGCTTTAGATGAAGCGACTATCAATGAAGTAACCCCCCCTTTTAAAAGTGCTTTTGGATGGCATATAGCAGAGGTTCTTGACAGGAGAAAAGAAGATATCTCATCAAATATTCAAAAAAATAAAGCTTATAGAATTTTATTTGAAAGGAAGTTTCAGGAACAATTAGAAACCACACTTCAAGAGATGCGATCAGAATCATTTGTAGAAATAAAGAAAAAATCATGAGTCTAATTGCTATTAGTCCTGGCGATCCAGCTGGGATTGGTCCAGAAGTTTGCTTAAAAGCTTTAAGTAAAAATAAAAAGAATAATAAAAAATTCGTTCTGATTGGGGATATAAACCATTTTGAATTTCTGAATAAAAAATTAAATCTAAATTTAAAATTTAAAAGAAATTCAATTTCCTCGGGTTTTATTAATGTAGAACATATTCCTTTGGTTTCTGCAGTAAAACTTGGAAAGCCCGATGTAAAAAACGCAAAGTATATATTAGACGTGTTGTTTGAAGCTTCTTTAGGAGCTTTGAAAAATAAATACTCCACTATTGTAACTGGCCCAATCAACAAAGCATTAATCAACGAATATGGATTTGAATTTTCTGGTCATACAGAATTTCTTGCGGACATATCTAACAAAAAAAACGTAGTCATGCTGCTTGCAAATGAAATTTTAAAAGTAGCTTTGGTAACAACGCATCTACCTCTTAAAGAAGTTGCCAATAATATTTCTACTTCCAAATTGGAAAATGTTATTAAAACTCTCAATAAAGAACTAAAGCAAAAATGGAAGATAAAAACTCCTAAGATCTGTGTTTTGGGCTTAAATCCTCATGCAGGCGAAAATGGATTTCTTGGTTCAGAAGAAATAGAAATTATCAAACCTGCTATCAAAAGGCTCAGAAACTCAAAAATAATGGTAGAGGGCCCTGAATCAGCCGATACTGCCTTTGTTCCTGAAAAAATTACTAAATATGATGCTTACATTGCTATGTTTCATGATCAAGGCTTACCTGTTTTAAAAGCTTTAGGATTTGGAAATTCCATTAACATAACATTAGGATTACCGTTTGCAAGAATTTCAGTTGATCATGGAACCGCGTATGAAATTGCTGGAAAGTTTGAAGCCAATGAAGCAAGCGCAATAGAGGCAATAAAAACATCGTTGGAAATGACTAGGTGAAAGAATTTAAAAAACTATCGCCCAAAAAAAAATTTGGACAAAATTTTATAGAAGATCAAGTTTTACTAAATGAATTAGTTGATTTAATAGAAATCGAAAAAAAAGACATTTTTGTCGAAATTGGCCCTGGAACTGGAAATTTAACTGAGCTAATCATAAATAGATCTACCTCTTGCACCTCTGTCGAAATTGATCGAAATTTAGTTCCATTATTAGAAAAAAGATTTAAAAATATAAAAGGCTTTAAACTTATCAATAGAGATATATTGAGCTTTAACATAAACACAATTAGTGAAGGCGAAAAAAGCATCCGCATTGCTGGCAATCTTCCATACAATCTCTCGAGCCCAATACTTGAATGGAGCATCAAAAATATAAACACAATTATTGACATGCATTTCATGTTACAAAAAGAATTTGCTGAGAGATGTGCTGGAAATGAAAACTCAAAGTCTTATGGTAAATTGAGTGTAATATGTGATTATTTATTCGAAGTAAGTATTTTAAAGGACGTTGATAAATCTTTCTTTATACCTCCACCAAAAGTTGATAGTGCCTTTGTAAGATTTAAACCCAAGAGAAAAACATTAAATGAAATAGAGTTCGTAAATCTGAAGAAAATTTTAAATCCTCTTTTTAATGCGAAAAGAAAAAAAGTTAAAAAAACTTTACTATCACTATTCAGTGAAAAAGATCTAGAAAGTACGGGAATTAATTTAAACCTTCGTCCTGATGAACTTAATACAGAAAGCTTTATAAAATTATCAAAACTTATTAAAAATAATGGCTAATTATGCAGTAGGAGATATTCAAGGCTGCTTTGAAGAATTTGAAAAGGGCTTAAAAAAAATAAATTTTGACGAAACAAAAGATTATCTTTGGTTATCAGGTGATTTAGTAAATCGGGGACCCGATTCATTAAAAACATTAAAAAAAATATACGAACTCCGCTCAAGAGTTCACATTGTATTGGGAAACCATGACTTGCATTTTTTAGCAAGATACTTTTCAAATCGAAAAAAACACAAAAATGACACTTTAGATGAACTTTTATTGAATTCGGACTGTAAGAAATTTGCAAATTTCTTAATAAAACAACCTTTTTTCTTTTCAAAAAAAATAAATCTTAAAAATGGTTTGAAAAAAAATTTTTTAATGGTTCACGCTGGTTTGCCTCATAATTTAAGCTATAAAGAATGCATAAGATTAAATAAAATGGCTCAAGAATTTATTCAAGAAAACCCAAAAAAAAATTTAAAAAAAATTTTTTTTCATCACAGAAGAACTAACTTTAAAATTATTTCTATGAAAGACAAACTTTCTTTTTTCATTAACGTCTTAACCAGGATTAGAATATGTGATAGAAATGGAAAAATACTTTTTTCTTTTAAGAAAGGTTTAAAAGATCTTCCATATAATTACTTACCATGGTTTAAATTTAAAATTGCAGCTATGAAAGGAGACAAATATTTAATTTTTGGTCATTGGGCTGCCCTGAATGGAAAAACCAGAAAAAAAAATATAATTGGTTTAGATACTGGATGTGTTTGGGGAAATAAACTTACATTCCTGAGACTTGAAGACCAAAAAAAATTCACCGTAAAAAGTGCTTAAATGAAAATTTTCTTAGTTGGCGGTTACGTAAGAGATGAAATCTTAGGAATTGAATCTCACGAGAAAGATTGGGTTGTCATTGGAGGAACAGAACAGGATATGCTCGACAAAGGCTTTATTTCGGTCGGAAAAAGTTTCCCTGTTTTTTTGCATCCCGTTAGTAAGGAAGAATATGCATTAGCAAGAAAAGAATTCAAAACGGACCCGGGACACAAAGGGTTTAGGTTCGACGTTAACTCCGAAATTACCATTGAAGAAGATTTATACAGAAGAGACCTTACGGTGAATGCCATTGCAAAGTCGGAAACTGGAGAATTATCAGACCCTTATGGAGGATTAAAAGATCTTGAAAATAGAGTTTTAAGACACATATCTCCAGCTTTCAAAGATGATCCATTAAGAGTCTACAGAGTGGCTAGATTTTATACTTATCTTAATAAATTCAATTTTGAAATTCATTCAGAAACGATTGAATTAATGCAAGAAATCAGCAAGTCCGATGAAATAAATAATTTATCTTTTGAACGAATTTGGATGGAAACACAAAAGTGTTTGGCTATGGAAAACTCACATCTTTTTTTTGAAGTGCTCAAAAAAGTTGGCGCTTTGTACCCGTTTTCGACCGATTTGGATAAGTTTCATAAAAATATAAATACTTTGAAAAACTTTGATAAAAATAAGATTTCAGCTGAAGAAAAATGGGCAATCTTAAGTTTCGATCTACAATTAAATAAAGATACAAAAATTCCTAATTCCTATAAGAAAATGTCTAAAACTTTTATTGAATTTTCCAAAACTTTAAGAGGCAAAATTTCTTCAAAATTGATACTAGAAGCTTTAATGAAAACTGATAGTTTTAGAAATAAAGAAAATGCTAAAAAGATTTTCAATTTATACAATGAATTCTTTAAGATTGACCCTAAGCTCAAAAATTTAAATTTGGAAAAACTTTTAGAAAAATTAATTAAAATTAAACCAAAAAAAATATCTAATAAAAATTCTAAAGAAATTAAATTAGAAATTTATGAAAAAAGAATCGCTTTAATAAAAGAGGTAATTGGTGAATAAAGTAGTGCTCATAACCGGAGGGGCAAAAAGGATTGGTAAATCAATCTGCGAGAAATTTCATAAAAATGATTTTTCTATTATTTGTCATTACAACTCATCTGACAAAGAAGCGAACGAATTGAAAGAAAAATTAAACGCAATAAGAAAAAATTCAATAGAACTTATTAAGTTCGATTTGAATGACGTTAAAAATTATCAATCATTTTGTGACGAAGTTCTTAACAAATATGGAAAAGTAGATGTGTTAATTAATAACGCTTCCTCCTTTTTTGCCACTCCCCTAACTGAAGACAACATGAGTGATTGGGATGATCTAATAAATTCGAATGTTAAAGGTCCTTTGGCTCTAACAAAACATTTAGTTGAAAATTTGAAAGAGAATTCAGGCGCTGTGATTAATCTTTCGGATGCAATGGTTGCAAAAGGTATGAAAAATTACTCGATCTATGCTGTAGCAAAGGGAGGTTTAGAGAGCCTTACTAAATCTCTTGCTAAAGAATTGGCTCCCGATATTAGAGTGAATGCCGTTGCACCAGGGGCAATTTTATTGCCTTCTGATGGGTCATCGGATGAAGAAAAATTAATTTCTTCGATTCCTTTAGGCAGAATAGGAAATGAAAAAGATATTTCTTCGGCTGTTTTTCATCTTTACAAAAACAAGTATATTACAGGTCAGATTTTAAGAGTTGATGGAGGAAGATCTCTTAATTAAGATGATTTAGTTATGATTAAAAGAGTTGAGGGAGAATTAAATGGCACTAAAGAAATGTCAAAAAAACATTTCATTGACGCCAAGGTTTTAAATGAATATCTAGAACAGGAAATAGAAAATTACAAGGGCCCTTTGACAATTGAAGAATTTATTGGCGGTCAATCAAATCCTACTTATCTTTTAAAAACTTTTTCAGCTTCATATGTTTTAAGAAGGAAGCCTCCAGGAAATTTATTAAAATCTGCACATGCAGTCGATAGAGAATTTAGAGTTATTTCTGCTCTAAATAATACGGATGTACCTGTACCAAAGGCCTACCTGCATTGTGATGATGAAACGCTCATAGGGACAGAATTCTATGTAATGGAATTTGTGAACGGAAGTGTTATTTGGGAACCAGATATTCCCCACGGAACAAACTTAGATAGAACCGAAATTTACAGATCCATGAATAATACTATTAAAAAATTACACAACGTTGATCCAATTAAAATTGGGTTGGAAGATTTTGGCAAACCAGGAAATTATGTTGGAAGACAAGTTTCAAGATGGTCTAAACAATATCAAATGTCAGAAACTGAAAAGATTCCCGCCATGGATAATCTTATGAAATGGTTACCTGAAAACCTCCCATCCGAAAAACCTACCCGTCTAGTTCATGGAGATTTTAGTTTAACGAATGTAATAGTTGACGATACTACGAATGAAATTGCATCAATTCTTGACTGGGAGCTTTCAACTTTGGGAGATCCAGTAGCGGACTTTAGCTATCACTGTCTCAGGTATACTGACAATCCTGTTATTTCGAACAATGAAAATTGCTTAAATTTAGGAATTCCTACCTTTCAAGAATACGTAAAAATGTATTTTGAAAATTCTGAATTTGAAGTTTCTGATGATGAGTGGAACCTGTACATGGCGTTTAACATGTTTAAAATAGCTGCAATTTTGCAGGGTATAACAGGCAGAGTGAGAGATGGCACTGCTGCTGGAAAGGATGCGGATAAACTTTTTCCTCAGACAGTAGAATTAGCAAATAATGCTTGGAATTTAATAAATAGCTAGCTTAAAAATGGAATCAAAATTCAAACCTAATTTAGATAGTAAATATTCTTATTACGTTTTGTCTGTATTGTTAATCGTTTATATTTTTAACTTTTTAGATCGGCAAATTATAGCCATTCTTGCGAACGATATTAGAGAAGACTTAGGTATATCTCTTAGCGATTTAGGTTTTTTATATGGGACAGCGTTTGCTATTTTTTATTCAATAGTTGGGATTCCCCTAGCAAAACTTGCTGATAGTTGGCATAGGAATTATTTAATTTCTGCTGGGGTTGGAATGTGGAGTTTGATGACTGCAGCTTCAGGTTTAATGAGAAGTTTTATTGGCTTAGCCATTTGCAGAATTGGTGTTGGAATCGGAGAATCTAGTGCAAGTCCTGCAGCTTACTCACTATTGTCCGATTACTTTTCTACCAAAGTTAAAACGACGGTGTATTCCATCTACTCTAGTGGAATCTATATAGGGGGAGGAATAGGAATATTTCTAGGAGGATGGATTGCAGACTCTTGGAATAATATTTATCCGATATCAGAACAGGCTCCATTTCAATTTGCAGGTTGGCAGATTGCCTTTATAAGCGTCGGTTTGCCAGGCCTTCTTATTGCCCTTTTGGTGTTGACAATTAAAGAGCCTGAAAGAGGCCATTCCGAAGGAATTAAAATTGAAAAAGTCGATAAACCTTTTTCAGAAGCCTTGAAAATTCTCTATGGAATTTTGCCAATTTCTGCATTAATTTCTTTGCTTTACAAAAAAGAGAAAACTTCTGAGATTTTATATCAAGTCTATGCAACCTTTGCAGTGATATTAATGATCATAATTATGAGCTACCTAACGGGCGATTCACTTCAATGGGGAGCTTTTGGATTGGGATTATTTACTCTTATAAGTTGGATACAAACTATGAAACTAAGTGATCCAATAGCTTTTTCTCTATCTTTTAAATCTAAAACTATTATTTTATGTATGATTGGATTTCCCTTAATCAGTTTTATGGGCTACGCAGTCAGTGCGTTTTTACCTGCATATTTCATAGAAACATTTGAAGTGACGAAAACCGTTGCCGGTAGAAATCTGGGTTTACAAAGTGCCGTGTTTGGGTTTTTTGGATTACTAACTGGAGGACTTATTTCGGATTACTTAAGAAGGAAGTTCTTAAACGGAAGATTGTATGTTGGAATTTTTGCAGTAGTAACTTCGCCGATATCAATTATCTTAACCCTTCAAGCTGAAACATTATTAATTTTTTATACTTTTCATATTATCTGGTCTTACGTTTCAACTCTTTGGGTGGGATTATGTGTTGCTACTGTAACTGATCTTGTTTTGCCTAGAATGAGAGCAATGATTTCTGCTTTTTGGATTTTAATGGCTTCGATTGTCGGTTTAGCATTAGGACCCTATTCTATTGGAAAACTTGCTGACTATTTTCTTTCTATAGATTTTTCAACTGCGGACTCAATAAGTTATTCAATTCAAATTTGGTGTTTAGTATTCATTATTAGTCTCATATCCTTAGTTCTTGCAACTAGATTTTTACCAAGCGAAGAGCAGACAAAAGTCGAAAGAGCAGTGGCTTTGGGCGAACAAGTTTAATCTGAAACAGTTACTTCATTATAAAAAGAATTGTTCTCTCTTAGTAATTCTTCAACACTTTTATTTGCAACTGGATGTAAAAGTTTAGGACATATTTCTGCTAAAGGAACCAACACAAAAGCGTACTTTAAGATATCGGGATGAGGAATAGTAATCTCTTCATTATGTATCTCATCATTAAAAGTCAATAAATCAAGATCTATTAATCTGTCAGAAAATTTTTCAATGTTTCTTTCTCGCCCCATTTCTTTCTCAATAGTTTTCAGTTGCAAATATGTTTGATTTAAGTTCGAATTTACTTCACAAACAATTACTTGATTGAGAAAATCATCTCCCTCAAATCCAACAGATTTACTTTTGTAAATTTTTGAAATAATTTTTATTTTTGAAAACTTAGATATTTCATCTAAAGCCTTTTTTAAATTTTCGCTTGGATTAATATTACTTCCTAAGCTAATTGTAATGAGAGACATTAATTCGATCTTATAATTTTTACACCAACATTCTTTGAGCCTCTCAAAGCTCCAGGCTTGCTAACAGAAACGAAAACTTTAGAAATCGATTTATTTTTCAAAATTAATTTAGCTATTTCTTCTGCCATTTTTTCAACTAGATAAAAAGAGGAATTTTCCACCATATTTATAATACTTTTGCCAATAGATTTATAATTTAACGCATCATTTATGTTGTCGGATCTGCCTGCGCTTTTATTGTCAAAATCCATTTCTACGTTTATTTTTACAATTTGTTTTACTTCTCTCTCCCATCCAAAAATACCTATTATGGTTTCTATCTCTAGGTCTTCGATAAATACTTTATCCATTATCAACCTCCTCTAAGCTCCATTTAGGATTAACAGAAATTTTGTTATCTTCTTTGGGAAGATTTATTTTTTCGTAACCTGTAAATGCAATCATTGTTCCATTATCTGTGCAATGCGAAAAATCTGGATAAATCGCTGAACAACCTTGGTGTAAGTCTGTAGAAAACCTTCTTCTCAACTCTTTATTAGCTGCCACGCCACCTGATAAAACTACTTGCTTCAAATCAAAGTCAATGAGTGCTTTATTAGTTTTATGCAATAAACAGTCAATTGCAGCATTCTGAAATTCTAAACAAATATTTGAAATTAATTGATTCGAAAGTTCACCTTCCCTTTTTAATTCATTAACCTTATATAACACAGCGGTCTTAAGGCCGCTAAAACTAAAATTATAATCATTCGAGTTCAAAATTGGGCGAGGCAGCCTATCTTTCATATTTTTTCCTCTTACAGACATTTTTTCAATTTCAGGTCCTCCTGGATATTTTAAACCTAACAATTTTGCAGTTTTGTCAAAAGCTTCTCCAACAGCATCATCTATAGTTTGACCAAGTATTTTGTATACTCCTGATTGTTCTACTTTAGCCAAAATAGTATGTCCGCCCGATACTAATAAAGTTAAAAAAGGATAACAAAGCTCAGGTGCATCATACTTAGCCATCAGTAAATGTGCTTCCATATGATGAACAGGAATTACAGGTTTGTCTAAAGCAAAACCTAAAGATTTAGCAAAAGCTGCGCCAACCATTAACGGTCCTCTTAGCCCAGGTCCCTTAGTGTAAGCAATTACGTCAATATCTTTCAGATTAATATTAGAATCATTGAGACCTTTCTTTAACAAAGGTAAGAATTTATTTGTGTGATCCCTCGCAGCTAATTCTGGTACAACTCCTCCGTATAACGAATGTTTGTCAGCTTGACTGAATAGACACTCAAAAATAATTTTTTTATTTTTTCCATCGTATAAAGCAACTCCTGTCTCATCACACGAAGTTTCAATTCCTAGAACAAGCATTTTTAAATAATAACAGATCAAAAACGTCATCCAAAAGTTTTGCATTATTACTATTTGATAGATAGAATTGCCATCCAAATAGTTATGCCAATTATAAAACTGAAAGAAACTGAATCATTCGACGCTGGTCTAAGACGTTTCAAAAGGTCTTGTGATAAAGCAGGTGTTATTGCTGAGGTAAGAAAGAGAGAGTTCTATGAAAAACCTACCGCAGTCAGAAAACGTAAGGCTGCAGCAGCCGTAAAAAGAGCTTCTAAAAGACGGAAAATGGGAACAATGCCGCCTCTTAGAGCTAGATTCTGAATTAATCATGTCTCAAGAACTATTAACTTCTATTCAGGAAGATGTGAAATCATCCCTTAAATCAGGTAATAAATTTAAAGCATCAACACTGAGATTGATTGTCTCAGCGATAAAACTTGAAGAAAAAAATAAATCAGAACTTTTATCTGATACTGAAGCTTTAGAAATACTATCTAAAATGATAAAACAACGTAAAGATTCTATCGATCAATTTGAAACCGCGAATAGACTGGAATTAGCTGAAAAAGAAAAAAAAGAAATTGAAATAATTCAAAACTATCTTCCTAAACAATTATCAGAAGAAGAACTTTCAATCTTAATTAAAGAGGTAATTAAAGAAGTTAATGCCGAATCCGTTAAAGATATGGGAAAAGTGATGGGTACGCTAAAACCAAAAATTATCGGAAAAGCTGATACTGGCAAAGCAAGCAGCTTAGTTAAGAAGCTATTGTCTTAATTTTGTTAAGGTTTCTACAATAGTAACTGTTTGCTGATCAGCTTCAATATTAAGCAAATCTCCTTTATTGACATATTTTAAATTCGTATTTTTTAAGGTTTCAGGAATAATAGAAATTACAAATGATTTTTTTGTCACTTTAACCACGGTCAGACTAATTCCATTTATAGCAACATAACCTTTTTTTAAAATGAAATTAGAAATACTACTTGGCAGTTCTATTTTTAAAAGATTTTCTTTCGCTTTATTAAAACTTATAACTTTACCTTTGGCATGAATATGACCAGAAACTAAATGCCCTCCAATTTCATCTCCAAGTTTGAGTGACCTTTCAAGATTTACAGGTACTTTCAAATTTAAATAATCAAGATTTGTTAATTTGAGAGACTCATGAATTACATCAAAAAAAACTTTTTCAGGATTAAACCTTTTAACGGTCAAGCAAACACCATTAACTGCGATGCTATCTCCTTTTTTTAAACCTTTTGTAAATTTTTTTGAAACACCCACAGATAGACTAATTCCATATGACTTAGTTTCCTTAGAAACAGATTTCGAATATTCTTGAACAATTCCACTAAACATTTTTATAAATTTAAATCTGAAAATTTAGCTATTGAATAAACTTTAACTCCTTCTTGATTTAGATTAGATCTGTAAGAATTGCCATTTTCATCTTTTTCTTCTCTATCGAAGGCTACTAAGGCTGCAATTAATTTTGCATCATTATTGTTTAAGTAATCCAAAGCGCCTTTTATAGCAGTTCCGGCTGTCAAAACATCATCAATTACTAAAACTTTTTTATCTTTCAAAGTTCCAATAAAATCTCCGCCCTCACCATGAAGTTTTGTCTCTTTTCGGTCAAATACATAACTAATTTCGTTTTTAGTTTCTTTGTAATATTCAATTCCAACTGCAGCTGCAAGTGGTATCCCTTTATATGCAGGGCCAAATATACAATCAAATTCTAAATCATTATTTAAAATTAAATCTACATAATGTTTAGACAAAATTGTCAAAGAACTTGCATTGAAGAATTTTGAAATATCAAAAAAATAATTACTTTTGATCCCAGATTTTAGAGTGAAATCTCCATATCTTAAGGCATCAAGTTCTTGAGCTTTTTCTAAAAAAGATTGCATATATTTGATATTCTAGACACTTTCTCTATGGATAAAAACTTAAATAATCTTTTCGTAATTTCCAGTCCTTCAGGTGGAGGAAAGTCAAGTTTAATTGAAGCCTTGTTGTCTGAACCAAATGCTCAAAATCTTAGTTTATCTATTTCTTTTACAACAAGATTAAAAAGGTCTACCGAGAAAGACGGAAAAAATTATTATTTCATCGATCGAAAAGAATTTGAAAAAAAAATAAATAACAATGATTTTCTTGAATATGCTGAGGTTTTTAACAATTTTTATGGAACTGAACGACAAAAAACTGAAAAGATCCTTAAATCTAAAGACTTATTACTTGAACTTGATTGGCAAGGAGCTTTTAATATTAAAGAAAAATTTATTGAAACAAAAAATATTTTTTTAATACCTCCCTCCTTTGGCGACTTAAAAAAAAGACTCAAAAACAGAGGTACAGAATCAAATGAATCCATCGAAATGCGTCTCTCTGCTGCTAAAGAAGAGATTTCAAAACATAGCTCATATGATTATCTAGTCTTAAATGACAATTTTGAGTTTGCTTTGGAAGATTTGAAGAAAATAGTGCTAAATAAAGTATCAGTAGAAGATTTTGAATCAAGAGTGACAGACAAACTTTTAAACAAGTTACTAGATTAAACAAATAATTTTGAGTAGAATCATCACCCACTATGGCTAGAATTACAGTTGAAGATTGTTTAAAACAAATACCCAATCGTTACGAAATGGTAAAACTTGCTGCAAAAAGAGTAAAACAATTAGCTGTAGATGGAAGAGAACCAACAGTCGATCCAGACGATGATAAACCAACTGTGATAGCTCTGAGAGAGATAGCTGCCGGAAATGTTACAACCGAAAACATAGACAGCTTCAACTTTGATGCCCTTGAAGAAGAATTTTCTGAGCAACTTCAGTCTGACGAAGACTAATCATCAAAAAGTCTGATATTTCAATAAATTTGCTAAACTTTCTGTATGACAGCAGAAACTAAGTCTATTACTAAATTATCATTAAGCCTAAGTGAATATTTAGACGATAAGCAGTTAGAACAGGTAAAAAAAGCTTTTTTTTATGCCTCTAATGCTCACTCAGGGCAATTTAGATCTAGTGGAGATCCTTATGTGTCTCATCCGATTGCAGTAGCAAAAATATTAGCAGATTTTAAGATGGATGGAGACTGCTTAACAGCTGCGATTCTTCATGATGTCATTGAAGATTCCGGAATACCTAAATCTTATTTAAAAAATGAATTTAATGTAGATGTAGCAAATCTTGTTGATGGAGTTAGTAAACTCGACAAAATTTCTTTGACGTCAAAACAGGAAGAGCAAGCAGAAAACTTTCAAAAAATGTTACTTGCAATGTCCAAAGACATAAGAGTAATCGTGCTTAAACTAGCCGACAGATTACATAATATGAGAACCCTTAAATATCTGAATAAAGAAAAACAAAAAAGAATTGCTACAGAAACTTTAGAAATCTACGCACCCATTGCACACAGATTAGGAATGCATCAATTTTATAGGGAATTAGAAGATCTTGCTTTCGAAGTTATTCATCCCTATAGAAATAAAGTTTTAAAAAGTGCTATTAAAAAAAATACTAAAGGAAGAAAAAAAATATTAAAGAAGATTGAAAGTTCTATTAAAGAAAAATTGAATGAATATGAACTCAATAGCCAAGTAAGCGGAAGAATTAAACATTTGTATGGAATATTCAAAAAAATGAAAACTCAGTCTAAAAGTTTAGATCAAGTTTTGGACGTTTATGCCTTCAAAATTACTACCAACTCGGTTATGGATTGTTATAAAGCGCTGGGCATATTGCATAACTCCTTTAAACCTATTGAGGGCAGATTTAAAGATTACATTGCTATTCCTAAGTCGAATTCATATCAATCAATTCACACTGGCATAATAACTTTTGACGGGCTTCCAATAGAGGTTCAAATAAGAACAAATGATATGGATGAATTAGCAGAATATGGCATTGCGGCACATTGGATTTACAAAACAGGTAGTAAAGAAAATCCTGCACAAGTTAGAGCGAAAAGATGGGTTAACACTCTTATGGAAGTCAAAAAAAATGTTGATGATCCTCAAGATTTTATTGAGATTGTTAAAACCGGTTTAGTACCTAATGAAATTTATGTGTTTACCCCAAAAGGTGACATTATTGAATTGCCAAAAGGTTCTACACCAATAGATTTTGCTTTTGCAGTTCACTCGGATGTAGGCATTCACTGTAGAGGATGCAGAATTAATAAGAACCTTGCACCTATCAGCGTTCCGCTTGAAAGCGGGCAAACAATAAGCATTATTACAGATACAATTCCCCAAGCTAATCCATCATGGCTAGAATTCGTAAGAACCTCAAGGGCAAGAAGCTCTATTAGAAACAGCTTAAGAGATTTAAATCTATCCAAAGCAAGAAAGTTTGGTAAAGCTATTCTTGAACAAGCCCTTGCACCTCATGAAATTAAACTAAGAAATATTCCTAAAAATAGAATGGATAAACTTCTTTCATCTATAAATGTAAAAAGTGTAAGAAAATTATTAGAAGAAATTGGATCTGGAAGAAGGTCAAGTTTGGTTGTAGCTCATCAAATAATCCAATTCTTAGATTTTGATCAATCTGATTTGATTGAGCTTTCAAATATACAGATAAGCGGATCAGAAGGTCTTGTTATATCTTATGCTCCATGCTGCAGGCCGATACCAGGGGATAACATAATAGCTCACTTCTCTAATACAAAAGGTATTGTTGTCCACACCGAAAGATGTAAAAACATCAGAACAATAAGAAAAGACCCTGCCTTATGTGCACAAGTTAACTGGGCGGAAGAGATTGAAGGAGATTTTTCCGTAGAAATTAAAGTTTTATCTGAAGATAAGCCAGGATTACTGGCAGAAATTTCAACGGTAATCTCAAATTACCAGGCAAATATAGAAAGTTTCAAAACTGATACGCCAATTGGAAATAGTATTCAAATGCATATTGTTATGAATGTTACCGACCGTGATCATCTTGCAAGAATTATGAGAAAATTAAGACGTCTAGCACCAGTCTTATCAGTTTTTAGAGTTCAAAATAAAGATTTACAAGAGTGAAAAATGAAAAAGGAAATAAATACTCCTAATGCTCCTAAAGCAATAGGTACTTACTCTCAAGCTGTTGCAACTGAAAATTTATTATTTATTTCAGGTCAAATTCCATTGGACCCTGTTTCTATGAATCTCGTGGATGGAATTGAAAACCAAATAAGACAAGCATTTGAAAATATAAAAAATATTTTAGAAGCTGAAAATTTAACGTTCTCAAACATAATTAAATTAACTATTCTTCTAGATAATCTTAATAATTTTGAGTTAGTTAATAAAATAATGGCAGAGTTATTTACAGAACCATACCCAGCTAGGGCTGCATATGAGGTCTCAAAATTACCAAAAAATAGTTCAATTGAAATAGAAACTATTGCTATCAAAAATTAGTGACTAATTTTTTACTCAATACTTCTATAGAAAACATAAAAGGTGTTGGCCCTAAAGTAAAAATTCAATTAGAAAAAATTGGAATTGAAACTATACAAGATGCTCTCTTTTATCTTCCTAAAAGTTATGAAAACAGGACAAAAATTACAAAAATATCGGACGTTGAACCTGGAAATGCTTATCAAATCGAAGGAGAGATACTTGAAAGTAAGATTTATTATCCTGGTAGGAGAGCTTTTTATGCAAAAATTACCGACGGCACTGGATTTATTCAAATAAGACTATTTTTCTTTTCAAATCCTCAAGCAAATGCTTTTATTAAAGGATTAAAAATTAGGATTTATGGAGTTGTAAGAAATACAGGCAACAAATTAGAGGTTTTTCATCCAAGCTATAAAATATTTACCTCAAACCAAAGGCCTCCTTTAGATAATACCTTAACTCCTATTTACTCCGTTGGCTCCAGTAAAATTTCTCAGTTCAGGCTAAGAAATATTATAAAGAATTGTATAAATAAAATACCAAATGAAGATTCTTCTGAAAAAAAGATTGATGACGTATTTTACAAAAACAATATTTCTAAACTTTCTATTAAAGAATCATTGCAAATTATTCATAGCCCTTCCATTAAAGATGAAATATTAAAAATTAAAAATTTTTCACATCCTGCTCAAAAAAGATTAATTGTTGAAGAGTTATTAACTAATTTAATTGGTGTAAAAATTTCTACAAAGAGAATTGATAAATTAATTAGCCCGAAAATTATCAAATCTGAGGCTTCCCTAGAGGAATTCAAAAAAAATCTACCTTTCCAAATGACTAAAGCTCAAGTTTCAGTTATCGACGAAATCACTAACGACTTAAATCAAATAAAACCGATGAGAAGGCTTGTTCAAGGGGATGTAGGTTCAGGAAAAACCGTAGTTGCTGCAGCTGCTATGTTGTCTGTTGCAAAGAGCAATTTTCAGAGCGTTTTACTATGTCCTACTGAAGTGCTTGCGGAACAACACTTTAAGAATTTTTCACAGTGGATGAAAAATGAAAAAATAGAAATGAATCTTTTAACAGGAAAAACAAAGAAAAAAGAATGGGAAAAGATTAATGAAGGTTTAATCTCTGGAAAAACTAAAATTCTTATCGGCACTCACTCCGTTTTTCAAAAAAGAGTTTCGTTAAATAATCTTGCCTTAGTTGTGGTGGACGAACAACAGCGTTTTGGAGTAAAGCAAAGATTTGAAATACTTCAAAAAACATCTCAAAATTTAATGCCTCATCAACTTTTTATGACTGCTACACCAATACCTAGAACATTAGCGATGACTATGTTTGCTGATCTAAGTGTTTCAAAAATAGATGAAATGCCACCTGGTAGAAATCCTGTTTTGACTTCGGTTATGTCTAATACTAAAAGAGATGAATTAATAGAGCGATTAGAAGTTATATGTAAAAACGGCAATCAAGCGTTTTGGCTATGTACGATGATAGAAGAATCAGAGAACTTAGATGTTCAAACGGCAGAAGCTTCTAAAAAGTGGTTAGAAGAAAAAAGTAGCGATTTAAAAGTAGGATTAGTTCATAGCAAATTAACTAAAAATCAAAAAGATAAGGCAATAAACGAATTTAGAGAAGGAACAATTGATGTGTTAGTTTGCACTACAGTGATTGAAGTTGGCATGGATGTCCCAAATGCTAGTTTAATGATCATAGAAAATGCAGAGCGATTAGGACTTTCTCAATTACATCAGTTAAGAGGCAGAGTTGGAAGAGGTCCAGACATGCAGGCTCACTGTATTCTCCTTTATGAGGGAGAGCTTGGAGAGACTGCTGAAGCTAGAATGTCGGCAATGAAAGAGACAAATGATGGATTTAAAATTTCTGAAATAGATCTCGAAATAAGAGGCTCTGGAGAAATATTAGGAACTAAACAATCTGGAGGCATGGAGTTGAAAATAGCTGACCTTATTAGAGACGCACAGTTTTTAGATAAATCTGAAAAGCTTGCAAGAGAACTAAAAGACCGTCCTGAATTAGTTGATTTATTAATGAGCAGATGGATCGGCAAAAAAGAAGACCTGATTGCAGCTCAATAAATCTTAGTCAAATCTGGTTTAAAGTAGTGGTGAAATAACTAAACTCACAATTGCCATCACATTTATCAAAATGTTCATTGAAGGACCAGAAGTATCTTTGAATGGGTCACCAACTGTATCACCTACAACTGCAGCAGAATGTGTATCTGTTCCTTTGCCGCCAAGATTTCCTTTTTCTATAAATTTTTTAGCGTTATCCCATGCGCCACCAGAATTAGCCATCATAAGGGCCATAGAAACGCATCCAATCAACCCCCCTCCAAGCATTCCTCCTAAAGATTCGGGACTAAGACCAAAACCTACAATCACAGGAGCGCTTACTGCAATAACCCCAGGAAGTAACATTCTTTTTAATGCTGCTGAAGTTGCAATATCAACACACTTTGCAGTATCGGGCTCGGCATTGCCTTCAAGAAGACCTGGGATTTCCTTAAATTGTCTTCTTATTTCATTGATCATATCGAAAGCAGCGTCCCCCACCGCTGTCATAGTAATTGAGGATATTAAAAAAGGAATTGATATTCCTATAAACATGCCCACTAAAACTTGAGGATCAGATAGTACCAATTCAAATTGTTCATTATTGTGAGAAACTGTTTCAACAAAGGCTGCAATAATTGCTAACGCAGCTAATGCAGCTGCTCCTATAGCAAATCCTTTTCCAATAGCAGCAGTAGAATTGCCAAGCTCATCCAATGAATCGGTAATTTCTCTTGTTTCACTTCCCATTCCCGACATTTCAGCAATTCCTCCGGCGTTATCTGCAACTGGACCATAAGCATCTATGGCCATGGTAATTCCAACAGTTGCTAACATACCAACAGCAGCAATTCCTACTCCGTAGAGCCCTACTAAACTTGTGGAAACTAAAATAATTGTTGCAAGAATTAGAATTGGCAAAACGACTGATTGCATTCCAACTGATAAACCTGTGATCATTACGGTAGCTGGACCTGTCTCTCCTGACTTAGCAATTTTTTCTACAGGAGTTGATCCAGTGTAATACTCAGTTATCAAGCCAATTAACACTCCTCCTACTGCCCCAGCAAGTACAGCCAACCAAGTGTAAAAAACATTTTCATTCAAAATCAATTCAATTAAAAAGAAAGCTGCAACAACAAATAATATTGCAGAACCCATGGTACCAGTCCTTAAAGCCGTTCCTGGATCAGCCTTCGAAAAGATTCTCACAATAACAATTCCCAAGATTGAAGCCAGTAATCCTAAAGAAGCCAAAGCCAAAGGAAGAGCCATCATACCGCTATCATCTAAGGTTGCTGCAATGGCAATAGAAGCGATCATAGATCCGCAATAAGATTCAAATATATCAGAACCCATTCCAGCAACATCTCCAACATTATCTCCTACATTGTCTGCGATAACCCCGGGATTCCTAGGATCGTCTTCAGGAATTCCTGCCTCTACTTTACCTACTAAATCAGCTCCTACGTCTGCGCTTTTAGTATAAATTCCTCCTCCAACTCTTGAAAATAAAGCTACGCAAGAGGCGCCCATACCAAAACCTTCAATTGCTCTTGCAGTTTCAGGATCACCCCCGAAATAAAAATATAATCCGCCCAAACCAACAAGGCCTAAGGAAGCTACACACAACCCCATGATTGAGCCGCCGTAAAAGGCCACTGAGAGCGCTGATTGAGCTCCCTCCTGACTTGCTGCTGTGGCAGTTCTTACATTAGCTTTTGTCGCGGCAAACATTCCTAACCAACCGGCCAATGATGAGGATAAGGCCCCAGCAGTAACTGCTAAAGCGGTATTGAATCCAAGAAATATGTAAGATAAGACTATTAACACTGAAACGAATAAAGCTAAGTAGGTGTACTCCCGTCTCATGAACACCATAGCTCCTAAATGTATTTGGTCTCCTATTTTTTTTACCTCATCTGAACCACCGTCATATCTCATTACCAGCATAAATAATAGTAATGCTACGACTAAACCAAAGATGCCCAACAAAGGCGGATAGATAAGATTTAACTCCATGATTTTCTCCTAAAAGGTCAGATTAATTTATCAGAAATAAGGATAATTTTCAGAATTTTGATTTCATCTTTGATCATAAAAAATTTCCTTTCTCAAGTTATTTTCACTCGATGAAATAAGACATGCGATCATAGAATCGCCACAAACATTTACTGAAGTTCTTAACATATCTAACAATCTATCTACTCCAATAATTAGGGCGATACCTTCGACTGGAAGTCCTACTTGCTGAAGAACCATTGCGAGCATTATTAATCCAACACCAGGCACTCCCGCTGTGCCAATGGATGCTAAAGTTGCTGTCAGTATAACCATTAAGAAGTCTGATACGCTCAAATCAATTCCATATGCCTGAGAAATAAACACAGTAGCAACTCCTTGCATAATTGCTGTTCCATCCATATTTATTGTCGCTCCTAGAGGAATAGTGAAGGAAGCAACTGATTGATCTACTCCAAGCTTATCTCTTGCGGTTTTTAAAGTAAGAGGCATAGTTGCACTACTTGAAGAGGTGCTAAATGCAAAAAATATAACCTCTTTTAGTTTTGAGTAAAAAATAAATGGATGAAGCCCAGTAAAGAAATAAAGAAAAAAACTGTAAACAAAAATTCCATGAATAAATAAAACACAAACTAACAGAAAGAAATATCCTGCAAGGTCATAAATTATTGAAAATCCGATTTTAGAAAAAATATCTACTAACAAACAAAAAATACCGATGGGAGCAAATAGAATTATTATTTCAACAATTTTTAACATGAGGCTGTTTCCAGATATAAAAAAATTAACAACATGTTCATTAGATGACAGTGATCTAACTCCTAAACCAACTATCAAAGAAAAAACAATTATTTGTAACATTTCCCCGTTTGCCATGGCTTGAATTGGATTTGTTGGAAAAATATTTATTAAAACTTCTTTAAGAGATGGTGGACTAGGCGCTGTAAATTCCACATTTGTGATGAGACCTACGCCACTTCCAATATTAAAAAAATTTGAGAAAAAAAGGGCTAAAGAAATAGCAATCGAAGTCGTAACTAAATATAAAAGAATTGCTTTGAGGCTTATAGATCCTAATTTAGATGAATCTGTAATTTGAGCAACTCCGGTTACTAAAGAAAAAAATACTAATGGGACAACCATTAGTTTTAATGAGGCAATAAAAATTGCTCCTAAGATACTAAAAAATTGAATAAAAAATGATACTAGTTCATTTTCCAAAAAAAATAGATTTACCAAGGAACCCAATAGGATTCCTGCAAACATAGAGAAAAGGATTTTAGTTGTATAGGACATTAATAACTCTTACCAGAGCCTTCTAATGGAATCATGTCAAAATCCTCCTTTCCCACGCCACAGTCTGGACATACCCAATCATGAGGAACATCTTCCCATTTTGTTCCAGGTGGAATGCCTTCTTCTGGCAGACCTTCTGCTTCATCATAAATCCAACCACAAACTATACATTCCCACTTTCTAAAATCTTCCATAATAAATTTCTGTAAGGTTATTAATTTTTGAATAATATATCAGTGTGACCGAAAGATTGAAAAACTATTTTTACCTAATGAGATTGCATAAGCCAGTAGGCACTTTGCTACTCCTATGGCCCACCCTAATTGCACTGATTGTAGCTTCTAACAATAACCCAAGTTTAAAACTGTTTATCTTATTTAGTTTAGGCGCACTAATCATGAGATCAGCTGGATGTGTGATAAATGATTTGATTGATAAAGATATAGATAAAAAAGTAAGTAGAACCAAATTTAGGCCTATTGCCTCAGGACAAGTGTCTTCGACTGAAGCCATAGTTTTATTTTTTTCTCTTATAGTTTTAGCCTTAGTTCTTCTTTTTCAACTTAACCAATTGTCGTTTTACGTCTCTTTCGCAATTCTTTTTCTGATTATTATTTACCCTTTTTCAAAAAGATTTTTTAAACTACCGCAAATAATTTTAGGATTCACTTTCTCTGGTGGAATACCAATTGCTTTTGCCGCAACTATAAACACAATTACATTTGAGTGTTTGGTATTGATGCTAGCAAATTTCTTATGGATTATGTCTTACGATACATCGTATGCTTTATCAGATAGAGATGATGATAAATTGTTGGGGATTGGTAGTTCAGCAATTTTCTTTGAAGGATACGAAAGGGCTTCTATATTTTTATTTGGTTTATTAGGGATATTACTTTTTGGTTATATAGGATTTTTAAAAAATTCTGATGTTTTATTTTTTATATTATTTTTTGTTACTATAATTTTCTTCTTATATATTTTTTTTAAAACTAATTTTAAAGATCCTAGTTCTAGTTTTAGTTTCTTTGAAAAAAATAACGCTTTAGGATTTTTAATGTTTATTTCTTTTTTAACACTTTTTTTAACATGAAAATAAGCTTCAATAGCTCTATAGAAGAAATTTCTAAAAAAGAATGGGATTCATTAGTAAACGTTGTAGATTATCCCTTTCTAAAACATGATTTTCTCAAATTACTTGAAAATACAAGCTGTGTTGGAGCTGAAACTGGTTGGATACCACTTCACATAAGCATTTCTAGAGATGACGAGCTTATTGCAGCAATGCCACTATATTTGAAGAGTCATTCTCAAGGAGAATTTGTTTTTGATCATTCTTGGGCAAATGCATTTTACCAACATGGACTAGACTATTATCCTAAATTAGTAAGCTCAATTCCTCATACCCCAGCATCCGGTCCAAGACTTTTGTTAAAGGATGGTGAAAATCAAAAAGAATTATTTTCTCTTATGAAAGAAGGAGTTAAAAGTATTGCAAAAAAAAACAATATTTCTTCATGGCATATTTTATTTCCTGAAGAGAGAGAAATAAATTTCTATGAAAACTCAAATCTTAGTATTAGAAAAAATGCTCAATTTGTATGGTTCAATCAAAATTTTAAAAGTTTTGAAGATTACTTAGACTCTTTTAGAGCTAGGCATAGAAAGAATGTAAAAAAAGAAAGATCAAAAATAAAAAAACAAGATTTAATAATAGAAACATTTTCTGAGGAAGAAATTAATTATGATCTGCTTGATAAGTTCTATAAGTTTTATTTATCAACCAATATTAAAAGAAGTGGATTTTCAGGATACTTGACGAAACAATTTTTCTTGAATTTCCCTTCGAACCTTTTTAAAAATTTAGTCATAGTTTTGGCTAAAAAAAAATCTAATAACGAAATGGTTGGCGGATCACTTTTCTTTAAAGATGATAAAAATTTATATGGAAGATATTGGGGTTGTATAGAAGAATTTGATTGTCTACATTTTGAATGTTGTTACTATCAAGGAATTGAATATTGTATAAAAAATAAATTAAAAAGATTTGATCCAGGCGTTCAAGGAGAGCATAAAATCAAACGAGGGTTTTCACCAACCGAGACATATTCAGCTCACTGGATAGCTGATGACAGATTTAGAGAAGCCATAGACGATTTTGTTATTAAAGAAGAACGACATATAAATCTATATCTAGAAGATGCAAAAAAATTACTCCCATTTAAAAGTTCTTGAAAAACACCCTTTAAAAAAAGAAATTTTTTTTCTAATTGAAAAGGATAAGGATTTAGAAAATTTATTTCTTGATAACTTCGACTTTAAAAAATTTAAACGTCCAAAAGGATATGAAGGACTGGTAAGACTAATAACCGAACAACAATTATCAGTAGCATCCGCCAGAGCTATTTTTTTAAGAATTAGAAAAAATCTTAAAAGTTTCAAACCAGAAGAATTCTTAAAATTATCAGATCAAATCCTTAAGGAAACTGGTTTGAGCAGACAAAAAATTTTATATTGTAGAATCCTTGCAGAATCGATTAAAAATAAACAGCTTAATTTTAGAGAATTGCATAAAATGGATGACGAAGAACTAAAAAAAAATCTTATAAAAATCAAGGGGATAGGTGAGTGGACGGCAGAATGCTACATGCTAGCTTCTTTAGATAGACCTGATATTTGGCCGGTAAAAGATTTAGGCTTACAAGTAGCTGTTCAGAGAATTAAAAATTTAAAAAAAAGACCTTCAGAAGAAAAAATGAAAAAAATTAGTAAGATATGGAAACCATATAGATCAACAGTTGCTAACGTGTTATGGGCATCTTATGACTAATTTGAAAAAAAAAGTATTAAGAAAGTAAACTAGAACAGCATTATTGATATATTTTAAGAATCAATGATTTTATAAAAAAATTTTTTTAGAAAACTTAATTACAATTTATATATGTACAAAAAAGAACACAAAAAATTACAGGAGCTTCAAGTTATACAAGCTTCTAATTTTTTACTTCTTTCCAAGTTGTTTTCGAATTTAACAATTAGTAATAATTTTCGTTTCCACCTTCCAATGTCAAGTGAGAAGGAAAGAAAATTATCTAAAATAAATTTTAATCTAAAAAAAATTTCAAAATATACTTCTAACCTAGAAATAGTTATGGAATCCCCTTTAACTAAAAAAGATATAAAATTAAATTTAAGAATTTATCACGAAGCTAAATTGGCTGAAGTTACAAGGTTTCAAAATTTTCATATCAGTTTATTGGAAATTTTTCCTACTAATTTAAAATTTGGTTTTTCAAAAGATGAAAGATTACAGTGGAATTCTTTTACAAAAGAATTTTTAAATTTATGCTTAAAAGAAGGAAGATCTATTGAAACTTTTATACCTTCATGGCTTTAATAGTTCACCGGAATCAACTAAAGCTAGAATTTTTTCGCAGTTTTTTTCTAAAAATATTAAAGCAAAGGTATTAATTCCAAACCTTCCTAACTCACCAAAAGACACAATTGAGTTACTCAGTAACATAGTAGAAAAAGAAAACTCTAAAATTTCAATAATTGGTAGTTCAATGGGAGGTCTTTATTCTTCATTTATAAGTGAAAAATACAAAATTAAAAGTGTTGTAATTAATCCTGTTGTGCCTAATCACCTAAAAAAAATGGAGAGCATAATTGGAGAACATATTAATTTTCATACCAAAGAAAAGAATTTTTTCTCCCGGTCTGATTACAATGAATTATTTGCTTGCTCAATAAGTAAATTAACTAATCCTCTCAATCATTTATGTCTTGTTCAATTGGGAGATGAAGTTTTAGATCATACTTTGACGTTAGAATATTTTAAAAACTCGTTTGCTTTAATAGAGAATGGAGGAAACCATCAATTTGATAGTTTTGAAAGATATTTACCATTGATATTAGATTTTATGATGAATTGATCAAAATTAGTGCATTTTAAGTATCAAAAAAATACAAAAAATGCACTAGAATTAACCATTTTGTTTGATATTATTATAAATTCGATAAATAAATTAAGGAGACAATATGTCAGATTTCAAAACTTACGAATACATCTGGTTAGATGGTTACACACCAGAAGCAAATATGAGGAGTAAAGTTAAAGCTACCGAAGATGATACCCCCCCAGATTGGTCTTTTGATGGTTCTTCAACTCAACAAGCAGAGGGTGGAAGCTCAGATTGTTTATTACTTCCGGTGCAAACATACTCAAACCCTCATGGACATGATCTAGTCATGACTCAGGTTCATGCTGCTGACCATACAACTCACCCTTCAAACTTTAGAGCTGCAGCAGCTGAAGTTGTAACAGATGAATGGTGGTTTGGCTTTGAGCAAGAATTTTTCTTCACTGATCCTAAAACAGGCGAACCTCTTGGCTGGGAAGATGGCACTCCAAGAGAACAAGGAGAATATTATTGTGGAGTTGGCGCAAGTAATGTTGTTGGAAGAGAAATATCTGACGCTCACCTAGAAGCATGCCTTGAATTAGGTATTACACTTACTGGTACTAATGCGGAAGTTGCTTTGGGCCAATGGGAATATCAATGCTTTGGTAAAGGAATTAAAGCAGCTGATGACCTTTGGGTTAGCAGATACATGCTTTTCAAAATAGCTGAAGAATTCGGCGTGGGAGTGAACATTCATCCAAAACCTAAGACAGGGGATTGGAATGGATCTGGTATGCACACAAACTTTTCAAATGAAGAAATGAGAAGTAAGGGCTCTAAAGAATTATTTGAGTCCATGTGCGAAAAATTGGGTAAAGTCCACAAAGATGGAATAGCTTCTTATGGTTCAGATAATGATATGAGACTTACTGGCCTGCATGAAACCCAGAAAATTACTGAATTTTCTTATGGAGTAAGTGATAGAGGAGCTAGTATAAGGATACCTGTTTACACGGTGGAACACGATTGGAACGGATATTTAGAAGACAGAAGACCTGCTTCAAATGCAGATCCGTACAAAATTCTTGCTCACATTGTTGGAACTTTAACAAAATAAAATTGTAGTTAAATTTGAAACTCTTCTTTGTCATGAAGAGTTTCAAATTAGGACAAAAGATAATGAGAGAAATATTCTCAATTACAATCTCGTCTAAAACTAATTTCATTATTTTAAAACTAAAAGCTTTAATTAATGATTGTGGAAAAAGATAATTTACAATCCTTCTCAAAATTTGCCTTAGACTCTGTTTCTTCAAAATTACTTATTGTGAGTAAAGATCTCAAAGTGACTTACTTAAATAAAGCTGCTGAAGATTTTTTAAATATTTCTTTAGAAGATGCAAAAGGAAAAATAGTTTCTGAGGTTTTTCACGAAAAGCCTAAAAATGATCTTGAGCTTCAAGAATTGTTTGAAAATAAGAAACATTTAAAAAGACATATCACAACATTGTTTTTAAAAAACAATTTAAAAAAGAAGACTTCTTTTGTAGCAACTTATTTCGAAGATAAAAACCAAGATGAATATATCGTTTTTGAATTTTTCGATAACGATAAATCATCGATAGATTCTAAACGAGAGCGTCGCTTCAAGGGCGATGTAATAACAAATGCTTTTTCAAAAGTTTTGGCTCATGAGATAAAAAATCCTTTAAGTGGAATTAAAGGCTCAGCACAATTATTGATGAATAAAGTTGAAGATCCTGAAAATAGAGAATTTTTAAACATAATTCTTAAAGAAACTGATCGAATCACAAAAATTATAGATCAAGTCTCTAAAAAAAATTTTCAATTAAATCAAAAACCTTTGAATGTACATACTATTTTAGAAAAAATTCCCAACTTTGTTGATTCTTTAAATCTTAAAGCAGTTTCAGTTGAAAGAGATTATGACCCAAGTATTCCTCTACTTAACGTTGACGATAATCTGTTAGGACAAGTTTTTTATAATCTCGCACGAAATTCAGTTGAAGCGATAGATTCTAGTAAAAAAGGAAATAAATTAATTTTAAGAACTAGGATAATCTATGAAACTTTTATCAATAAAACTTTTCATAAATCAGCTTGTTTAATTGAAATTTCAGATAATGGCCCAGGTATACCGGATGATCTAATAGATTCAATATTTTTTCCTCTAGTTTCTACTAAAGAAATTACTTCTGGTTTAGGACTTGCTATAGCAAGAGGTATAATTAATCAGCACAAAGGCGAAATTGATTGCATCAGTGATTCTAAAGGAACAACCTTTTCAGTAATTCTCCCGATTGAAGAAAATTCAGAATTTTTAAAGGAGGAATTAAATGCCTAGACCAAAGAAAGTATGGATAGCTGACGACGATGAGTCTATAAGATTCATTTTAGAAAAAGGCTTGATAGATGCTGGCTTTCATGTAAACGTATTTGAAGACGGCAACGAGGTAGTAAACCATTTAGAAATTGAAAAACCTCACGTTCTTTTAACTGACTTAAAAATGCCAGGAAGAGACGGAATGGATCTTTTAGATACTTTTAAAAATGAATACCCAAATATTCCAGTTATTATGATGACAGCTCATTCAGATCTTGACACAACTGTTGAAGCTTTTGAAAGTGGAGCCTGGGACTATATTGCAAAACCTTTTGATTTGAATGGGGCAATAGACAAAATAACCAAAGCTCTAAGCGAGAAAAAAAAGAATCAAAAAATATCATCCTCTAAAGAAGAGATTGATTTAAAAAGTGGAAAACTTATTGGGAAATCTAATGTGATGCAAGATTTATTTAACTCTATTGGTAAACTGTCACATTCTAATAGCACAGTGCTTTTGTATGGAGAATCTGGAACGGGAAAGGAGTTAGTCGCTAGGGCTATATATGAACACTCCGATAGACAAAAAAAGAAATTAATTTCTTTAAATATGGCCGACATTCCAATCGAGTTATTGGAATCAGAGTTGTTTGGATATGAAAAGGGAGCTTTTACTGGAGCTTCTCAAAAAAAATTAGGTAGATTCGAACAAGCTCATGAAGGAACCTTATTCTTAGATGAAATAGGAGATATGCCTTTTGAAACACAGACAAGAATTTTAAGGGTTTTATCTTCAGGTGAGTTTTATAGAATAGGCGGAACAGATCCTGTAAAAGTAGATGTAAGAATAATTGCTGCGACCAATCAAAATCTCAACGATAAGGTTAAATCCGGTGCTTTTCGAGAAGATTTATTTCACCGTTTGAATGTCATTCGTATTGCCCTTCCCCCTCTTAGAGAGAGAAAAGAAGATATTCCTTTACTAGCCAATTATTTTTTAAATAAATATAGTGACGAACTAAAGTCAGAGCCAAAAATTCTTTCTAGCGAAGTTGAAGAATTGTTTAGACATTTAATTTGGCCTGGAAATGTTCTTCAACTACAAAACTTATGTCATTCTTTGACAGTTCTTTCTTCTGCTCAAGAAATTGTCATGTCTGATCTCCCTAACGATTTGATAATTCAAAAAAAAGGGCCAGATTTGACTTGGAACGATATGCTTGAAACTTGGGCTTCAAAAGAGCTATTAAATGGAGAAGATCATATTCTGAACTCTACCGTTCCAATTTTTGAAAAAACTCTAATTAAAGTTGCCTTAAAAGCCTCAAAAGGAAAAAAAAGTGAGGCTGCAAAATTATTGGGCTGGGGGCGAAATACTCTTGCCAGAAAAATGCAAGAACTTGATTTTTAACTCAATAAATAAAAAATAATTTAATCTTTATTTGATTTACTATTTGAATTGCAATCCGAAGGGAGGTTGATTGTAGGATTTTTGTCGAAAAATCCTGTAGGAATCAGGTGAAATCCACAATATTCTACTGGCATAACTGGCCAATCTTCAGGCCTAGGAATATGAGTTACTCCAAAAGTTATCCAGGTTACTAAATCACACTCACTTATATCTCTATTTTTCGAAGTGAGCTCTGATAGCCCTCCTTCACCTCCATGCATCACAGTATGTGTTCCTGCAGCATACATCTCTTTGGCTTCATATGGCGTTGCCCAAAGATTATGTTTAGCAAAAGAAGCTCTTTTACCAACAATAGACTTAGGTCCTGACATCAAAGTAGGGCTATTGCCTGGTAAAATTTTATAAGCAGTAGAGTTTCCAATTTTATTCTTCACTTTTCCATTAACAATTTTCCAAGTTCTACTTGTACTTGGATCTATGTTTCTCTTTGCCTCATTTTCATTTTTTAAATGTTTTGAAATTGCTTGAAATTGTAACTCTGATGAATTTTCAAAATCATTTGAAACCGGTTTAACATTAATCTCAAAAAGTTGATTTTCTCCGCCATCTAAAAACCAATCTAATCTGACATTGAATAAATGTTGGTGAATTGGAGAAACTATTTCTTCTGTAAGTCTCATATCTTGAGCGTCGTTGTGAACTTTCTCATTAAATGCGCTGACTCCTACTATTCCAGTAAGTTTCATTTCGAGTTGAATAGTTCCATCTAAATATAAATACCAAAAAACTCCATAATCATAATTACCAACAGTTGAAAAAGAACTTATTACTAAGCGTCTTGATCTTCTAGCCTCACTAAAACCCTCTCCAAAAGTATTAGAATGTTTCCATTGAATGCCAAAATCTTCCTCATGCAAACATATAGCATTTTCGATAATTTTGACTGTGCCATCAGAGTTAAGTTGATTCGAATCTATATAAAAAATTTCTCCAAGGCAGTCGCAACCTAATTTAAGTGAATTGGCCAAAGATCCAAAAGCATATTCTGTTCCGTCATGAACGGCTTTCCATGAATGCATAGGGTCTGACGATCCATACGGAACTACCATTTCTGACATTGCAGCCCTGTATAAAATAGGTCTGTCTTGACAAGTAACGTTATGAAGAACCAGGCCAGAAATTGGATCAATTGAAACTCTAAAATTCCAACCCTCCCAAGAGATAAAATTATCTTCAACTTCAAAACCTGTTCCGTTAGGTTGAGTTATATTAATTTCTTTAGGTTTTGTTCTTAGAAATTCTTGCGAACCTTGGTCATATCTTGCACCTGCATCTGGAATTTTTGTCACACCATGATCCTCAATTTCAACTACTTTCATCTCTGTAAGATCAACATGCGCTATAAGCCCAGTTATTGGTCTTGCGTAGGCATTGTCTTCAGGGCTTTCTTTAATAAATGAAATCGCTTTTAGAGCGCGATGACCTGGCTTAATGTGTTTATTTACCATTCCTCCACCTGGCCAAGGATCAATCTGTATTAAATCTAAATTTTTTATGTCTCTTTTCTTTAAAGCTTCGATGTAATCTTTATTTTCTAGTACCAACATAATTGCTGAAAAGATTTCATTTTCGTTATAAGTTGGTTGTGCGGACGGAGTAAGTTGCTCAAATTTTTCAACTTTTTGCTGAGTCAAGTTTATCTTTGCCTCAAAACCTATGGAGCTGGAATCAATTCCAACGATCACGAGTTCTCTATCGAATGGGTCTCCAGGTTTGTAATTTATTGTGAATTCTTTAGAAGGTTCCAACAAATTTACATAACTAAATCTTGAAATGTTATCTGTTCTGTCATCTTTTTTAAAAATATTTACAGCTTTTTCTATTTCTTCAGCTGAAAGTGCAGATAATGGATGCGTCATATCAATAAGTTTCAATCTAATAAAGGGAGCCCATCGGCTATCCAACTGTTTATACCGCCTTTAAGAATATAAACGTCTATTTCGGATTTTTTCAATTCCTTAGAAAATTCATCAGACTTAAGTCCATTTTGACAAAAAAGTATCACTGGTCTATCTGATATTTTATTTATTTCCTTCTTACAATTTTCTAAATTCGGACCGGTATAAATTGCTTGACTTATTTTTCCTCTTGAAAATTCTTTTTCGTTTCGTAAGTCAATCAACAAAGCGTTCTTATTATTCAATTGAAAGATAACTTCTTGCGAATCTAGTTTAGTTGCTTTTCTTGAATTTTCAGTATAAAAAAATAAAGTGATGGCTATTATTAATGGTAATACCAAAAACCAATTAGTTAATAAAAATTCAAAGAAATAAGGCATCAGAAGAGTATCATAACGTATTTGAATATATTAACTATGAAAGAAGGTAAAAATAATTTTCTAGTTTTGGTCAGACATGGTCAGAGCGAATGGAACGAAAAAAACCTTTTCACGGGATGGAAAAATCCTACCTTAACAGAACAAGGAGTAGAAGAGGCGCGAAAAGCTGGTTCAAAAATAAAATCAATTAATTTAGATTTTGATTTACATTTCACCTCAGAATTATTGAGAGCACAAATTACTGGAGAAATAATTCAAAGAGAAATTGATCAACAAATTAAGACGATCAAAAACATTGCTCTTAATGAAAGAGACTATGGTGATTTATCAGGTTTAAATAAAGATGAAGCCAGAAAAAAATGGGGAGAAAAACAAGTTCATTTGTGGCGCCGTTCTTATGACACGCCCCCTCCTGGTGGAGAAAGCTTAAAAGATACTTCAGACAGAGTGATTCCGTATTTTAAAAAAACTATAAAACCTGAGCTAGAAATGAAGAAAAATATTTTGATTACGGCTCATGGTAATTCTTTAAGGGCTTTAATAAAAAACATTGAAGACATTACCGCAGCTGACATTGTTAAGTTGGAAATTGCAACTGGAGAACCAATTATTTATTCTTTCTCTAATAATAAATTTAAAAAATTAGATATTTGATCTGACTGAAATATTATTTTTCATTAGCTCTTCTTTCACTCTAGCTATAGAAATTTCTTCGTAATGAAAAATACTAGCTGCTAACACAGCATCTGCGTTTCCTATTTTAATTGCGTCGACCAAATGACTTAATTGACCTGCTCCGCCAGATGCAATTAATGGAATTCTCAAGTGTGAAGTAAGTTTTTTATTTAAGTCATTATCATATCCACTCTTAGTTCCATCCTTATCCATAGAAGTCATTAAAATTTCACCAGCGCCTAAACCTTCTACTTTTTTTGCCCATTCTATTGCATCCAATTCTGTTTTATTTTTCCCGCCGTGAGTATATACAGACCATGCATCTCCATCCTTTTTTGCATCGATCGCCACGACAATACATTGAGAACCAAATTCTTTTGAAGCTTCTTGAATTAGATTAGGCTCTAGAATTGCGGAGGTATTAATGGACACCTTATCAGCTCCGGATTTTAATAAAACCTCGATATCTTGAAGCTTCTTTATACCTCCTCCCACCGTGAAAGGAATAAAAACCTGATTAGCAATTGCTTCAACTGTTGTAAGAGTTGTCGATCTTTCTTGATAAGAAGCATCAATATCCAACATACAAATTTCATCTGCTCCTTCAGCGTCATACCTTTTTGCAACTTCTGCCGGGTCTCCAGCATCAATAATATTTTTAAAATTAATACCCTTAACCACCCTTCCACCTCTGACGTCTAAACACGGAATTATTCTTGCTGTAAGAGCCATTATTTATCGAATCTTTCTAGTATCTCTTTTAAATTTAATGAATTTTCATATAGAGCTTTCCCGCAAATTGCGCCATGAATATTTTCATACTGAGAAAGTTTTTCTAAATCTTCTATTTTAGAAATACCTCCAGAGGCAATGATCGGGAATTTTGAAACATCTGCAAGTTTTTTTGTTTCTTCAAAATTAGGTCCATTCATCATTCCATCTTTATCAATATCAGTATATATAATTTGATAAATAGGTAAGTCCTCGAATTCCATTATTAAATCCGTTGCTAAGACTTCAGAAGTTTTAGTCCAAGCTTCGGTAGAAACATAACCTTTTTTAGCATCTAACCCCAGGATTATCTTCTCTATATAAGTGTCGCATGCCTCAAAAAAAAATTTTTTATTATCTAACGCTGCGCTTCCTAAAATAAAATAATTAATACCTAGGTCGTCATAAATTTTTAAAGCACTCGAGTTTCTAATTCCGCCTCCTAGTTGTAAGATGGATTCCGGAAATTTATGTCTAATTTTTTCAATAGCCGATAAATTAACTGTCGTACCTTTATGTGCTCCATCAAGATCTACTAAATGAATTCTTTTTGCTCCCATCTCTATCCAATGGGCGGCGGCATCTGAAGGATCCTCAAAATAGACCTGTGTAGAATCCAGATCACCTTTTTGCAATCTTACGCATTTTCCGTTTTGAATATCAATCGCAGGAATAGGTATCATATTTTCCAATTGATAAAATTTTCTAAAAATTTCAATCCTTGCGCGCCACTTTTTTCAGGATGGAATTGAACACCAATGATATTGTCTTGAATGACTGCAGAGTTGAATAATTCCCCATGAGTAGTTTCAGCCAATATGTTATCTTTTTTTAATTCTTTTGAAGCATAAGAATGTACAAAATAAAAATTACTTGAATTCGGGATATTTTTATTAACAAAGTGTTTTTTTTTAAAAGCAACCTGATTCCAACCCATATGAGGAATTTTAAAATTTTCATTTTCTGTGAAACGCTCCACTTTCCCTGAAAATATATTCATTCCTTCACTATCGATTGATTCTTCGCTCAATGAAAATAAAACTTGTAGTCCTAAGCAGATTCCTAAGTAAGGCTTCTCTGAAAGAGAGAGCTTTAAACTTTCAAAGAGGTTCTTCTTTTTCAAATTTTCAATACAGGCACCCATAGAACCCTGCCCAGGGAGAATAATTTTATCTATCGATTTTAAATCTTCTTGTTTTGATATTACTTTGGCTTTAGCTCCTAAGTGGCTTACTGCCCTCAAAACTGAAAAGATATTACTCGCACCATAATCTACGACACCTATTTGCATAATAAAACCACTTACAATGAACCTTTAGTGGAAGGTATCTGATCAGACTTTGCCTCATCGAATGCGCACGCCTGTTTGAGCGCCAAAGCAAATGCTTTGAAAATAGTTTCTGCTTGATGATGAGCATTGATCCCTTTTAAGTTATCAATGTGAATAGTTGCAAGGGCTTTATTAGTGAAGCCTTGAAAAAACTCTCGAAGTAACTGAAGATCGAAATCATTAATAGTGTCTTTTGTAAATTCAACATTCCAACTCAGCCCTGGTCTGCCAGAAAAATCCACTACTACTCTAGACAAAGCTTCATCTAAAGGAGCATAAGCAGACCCAAATCTTTTGATGCCTTTTTTTTCACCTAAAGCTTTATTAAATGCATCGCCCAAACAAATTCCCACGTCCTCAACAGTATGATGGGCGTCAACCTCTAAGTCTCCAGTTGCTGATAAATTAATGTCAAAATCACCATGTTTTGAAACTTGCTCAAGCATATGAGAAAAAAAAGGAAGTTCAATCTTGTGGTCACTTTTACCGCTACCGTCCAAGTTCAAAGACAAAGTAATTTGCGTTTCCTTCGTATTTCTTTCTAAATCAATTTTTCTCATAAAAAGCTATTATAACGGAGCATAGGATTTAAAATTAAATTTATGAATAATTTTTCTCAAAAAATTATATCTTGGTATGATGCTAACGGAAGAAAAAACCTTCCTTGGCAAAAGGAAGATCCCTACAAAGTTTGGATATCCGAAGTAATGCTTCAGCAAACTCAAGTATCTACAGTGATTCCATATTTCAATAAATTTATTTCTTGTTTTCCTAAAATAGATGATTTGGCTGTTGCAAGTTTGGACGAAATTTTGTCGATTTGGTCCGGACTTGGTTATTACACTAGAGCGAAAAATATTCATAAAACTGCGATTATTTTAAGAGAAGATTTTGACAGCAAGCTTCCAAATAATTTTGAAGACTTAGTAGCTCTACCTGGTATTGGCTTTTCAACTGCTGGCGCTATTTTGTCACTTGGTTTCAAAAAACCAGGAGTCATTCTTGATGGAAATGTAAAAAGAGTTCTATTAAGAATGTCAGGTAATAAATCGCCCATGAATGAGTATAAGACAGAAAAATCTTTAAAAGAGTTCGCTCAAATTTTACTTCCCAGTGCAAATTTTAAAAAATATTCACAGGGTTTGATGGATCTCGGGGCAACTATCTGTAAACCTCAAAATCCAGATTGCAAAAAATGTCCAATAGTAATTGATTGCAAAGCAAATGATAAAAACATACAAAATTTAATTCCTCTAAAAAGCGTAAGAAAAAAGAGAAAAGAAAAGAAAATTGATTGGGTCCTATTTAAAACTGAGAATAAAGTCTTACTAATGAGAAATAAAGAATCTGGAATCTGGCAAAACTTGTGGCTACTTCCAAATAAAGATCATTTCACTTCAAAAAATATATCGAAGTTAAATCCCATTAAAAGTAATTTTCCTAGCTTCAAACACCAGCTTTCTCATAAAGATCTATCAATTTCAGTAAAGATTTACACAATCAAAAATAAAGATAGATTACCAATCGATAGAACCTCTTTTCATTGGGTAAATATTTCTGATTCGGTTAATATGGGAGTCCCAAAACCAGTGAAGGAAATATTAAATAAAATATGAGTGACAAAGTATTTTGCAGAAAATTTAAGGAAGAACTGCCAAAAATGATTCGCCCCCCTTATCCAGGCCCGAAAGGTGAGGAGCTCTTCAATTCGGTCTCGAAGAAAGCTTGGGATGAATGGACTGCTCTTCAAACCACTTTGATAAATGAAAAACAATTAGATCTTTCAAAAAAAGATGACAGGAATTATCTAAATACTCAACTAGAATTATTCTTAGATAATGACAATCACGATACAGCAGAAGGTTTTAAAGAACTATAAAACTGTAAAACGCTAGATGTTTGATATTGAAAAATTGATTAATGAACTCACTTTAGATGAAAAGATTTCTTTATTAACTGGGTTCAATTCTTGGTATTCAAACAAAATTCCTAGACTCAACATTCCAAGCATCAAAATGTCAGATGGGCCTAATGGTGTTCGTGGAGATTCTACCTCGAATAAAAGTTCTGCTTGTTTTCCGTGCCCTATTTCAATTGGATCGACTTGGAATAAAAAATTAATAAAAAAAGTTGGAATTGCTTTAGGCGAAGAAGCACGAGATAAAGACGTAGACGTTTTGTTAGGACCAACAATAAATCTTCATAGACATCCTTTAGGCGGAAGGCATTTTGAAAACTTTTCAGAAGATCCAGTACTGACGGGAAAGATTGCTGTGTCATATGTAAAAGGCGTTCAATCTAAACAAGTTTCTGCCTGCTTAAAACATTTTGTTGCTAACGACACTGAATTTGAAAGGCACACAGTAAGTTCTAATGTTGATGAGAGAACTTTAAGAGAAATTTATTTATTACCCTTTGAAATGGGGGTTAAAAAAGCTCAAGCAAAATCTGTAATGTCTGCTTATAACAAGCTGAACAATATTTATTGCAGCTCTAATAAAGAATTATTAATGGATATTTTAAAAACGGAATGGGGTTTTAACGGATATGTTGTCAGCGATTGGGGAGCGGCATTAGAAACTGTAGATAATGCTAATGGAGGTTTAGATATGGAAATGCCCGGACCAGGAAATACTTGGGGAGTAAAGCTTAAAAACGCTATAGAAACAAAAGAAGTCCCATTGAATTTGATTAATGACAAGGTAAAAAGAATTTTATCGATAATGGAATTTACTGGGAGAAGTATGTCTCCTGAAAATAAACCTGAAAAAGAAAATAACAGAAAATCTCACAGAAAATTGTTAAAGAAATGTGCGAGTGAAGGAATGGTTTTGTTGAAGAATGAAAATTTTCTTCCTTTAGAAAATCATGAAAACAAAAAAATCGCTATCATTGGACCAAATGCAAAGTTTAGCCAAATAATTGGAGGAGGTAGCGCCAGCCTTAAGCCTCATTATCAAATTCATCCATTAGACGCTTTAAAAGCATACGTTTCAGATAAAAATATTTTTTATGCAAAAGGCGCACATACTCACAAATACCTTCCTAAACTTAATGAATCTTTATTCTCAGATCCTGCGGGTTTTAAAGTTGAGTATTTTGATGAAGAAATAGTTGAGTCTAAACTTATTAAAGTTGAAAAACTTAAAGGAAATAAATTTTGGGTTTTCGACGGTTTTGCTAAAGATATTATTAATAGAGAAGAAAGACCCAATATTAAAGTTAGATTTTCTTGCGAATATACTCCTGACATAAAAGGATTACATGAGTTTGAGGTATTTGGTATCGGACCTTGTTCTATGAAAATTAATGGAAAAGAAATAATAGATAACGCATCTGATATTCTTCCAGGAGAAGCATTTTTTTCTTTTGGCAGCGCTCCAAAAAAGGCTGCTTTAGAACTAGAAAAAGATAATAAATATCAAATAGAAGTCATTTATTCTTTTGAAGGAAGGTTTCCTGCAATTCAATTTGGTTGCCTGCCTCCTGATAAAGAAAATTTACTAGATGAAGCAAAAAGAATGGCTAAAAAGTCAGATTTTGTAATATTAATTGCAGGTACAAATTCAGACTGGGAAACTGAAGGAAATGACAGAAAAGCCTTAGAATTGCCATGTAATCAAGATGAATTAATAACTGAGATCACTTCAATAAATAAAAATTGCGTTGTGGTTTTAAATACTGGTTCACCGGTAAGTATGTCTTGGGTAAAAAAACCCAAAGCAATCCTTCAGTCGTGGTTCGGAGGACAAGAGTATGGAAACGCCTTGATGGAAATTATTTTCGGCAAAACTAACCCCTCAGGAAAATTGCCCACAACATTTCCTATTAAAATCGATGATACCCCTGCCTATACATCATACCCAGGTCAAAATTCTCAAATGGATTATGAAGAAAAGTTATTGATAGGTTACCGATGGTATGAAAAAAAAGGAATAAAACCCTTATTTCCTTTTGGACATGGTCTTTCTTATACAAATTTTAATTTTGAAAGTTTAAAAATTGAACAAAAGGATGAAAATATTTACTGTCGATTCAATGTTTCAAATATCGGAAAATTTGATGGAAAAGAGATAATTCAATGTTATGTAGCCAACCCTAATTGTCAAAATGAAGAACCAATAAAAACTTTACAAAATTTTAAAAAAATCAAAATAAAAAAAGGTCAAACTAAAACAGTGAAGCTTAAGTTAGATAAAAGAAATTTTTCCTATTGGGACGTAACTTCCAAGAGTTGGAGATTAAAAGAAAATGAGTATGAAATTTTAATTGGCTCTTCTTCTGAAAATATTCATTTAAGAGAGAAAATAAATTTCTAACCATTTAATAAATAGCTGATCTGACTCTCGGTAAGATTAATGGTTAAAGCTTTCATACAGCTTTCAGATTCAAATAAATTTCTTGGTCCTATTAATGGAAATATATTGTCACTTCTATTAATTACGTAAGCTAAGGCAAGTTCAATTGGAGTACAGTTTAGTTGCTGAGCTAACTCAAAACATCTTTCTCTTCGGCTTAAATTAGATTCACTATGCCATACTCTTATTTCTTCTTCCCTTGTAGGGTTAGCTCCGTGCGTTAATTTAGGAAATAAATCTTGTTCCACAAAAAAACCTCGAGCTTGACTTGACCAAGGAAAAAGAAAAATCTCATTTGCTATCAAGTAATCTAGGTATTCGTCATCACAGTTAACGCATCCAGGCCAAACAGGCTCATTCATTTCAGCCAAACTAAAATTATTACTCAACACCTTAAAACCCTCTTTTTCAAAATTTCTAGCGTATTCATTTGCTTTTTTAAATCGATCAAAAGTCCAGTTGGAAGCCCCAATTAAAGAGATAAGTCCTGAAGCTTTTATCTCATTCAGTTCATCGATGAATTCGTCAACTGGTATTTCTGGATTATCTCTATGCAAACAAAAAATGTCTAAATGATCTAAATTCATTCGCTCCAAGGATTCTTCTAATTGAGGTCTTATATAACCTGGCTCACAGTGAGGAGTGTGAGCACCCTTACCTAATATAACTATCTCATCTTTGAGATTTTGCTCATTAATCCATCTTCCAAGGAATCCATCCGACAGTCCGTTATTGTATATATATGCCGTATCGAAGATCCTGCCACCTTGTTGGTAAAAATGCTCAAACATACAAAATGCATGCAAATCAGAAAATTGGTTATCGCAACCAAATACAATTCTTGGGGTAGATTTATCTAAAATGTTTGATAAGTTTTCATTGAAATTTGGATTAAAGCCAAAATCATGTGTTTTAATTTGAGAATTTTTTATTTCGTTGTTCGGAAAATTAACACCAAGTTGGGTATACCATTTTTCTAGCCAAAGCATATTGCCAAGACTATCTCTATGCGTCATTTTTGGCGACTCAATTCTTCCTTGTTCAATACAGTTTGCTGCTTCGTCAATTTCTCTAGTAAATAATCCAACTTCATCATTTATTTCTATTTTTTCTTCAGTTCCTTCATTGGTAAATTTAATGACTGATTTACCCTCATTGAATTGCCCGCAGTGCCATGGATCGGATACTTCGAGACAAAGATCATCTGATTCTATTATTAAGTTATTTTCGTATTCCTCATGAATTGCTGTTTTAATTTCTGCAGATATTTCGTCAGTGAAATCTAAAATTGCAGTGGATTTTGCATCAACTCCCGTTTCATCCAACTCACCTTCAATAGAAATACCGATAGGATCAGAAAAATCCATCCTGTTTAATTTACCTGAAATTAATCTCACCATTGAAAGTGGATAGCAGCCAACATCTAAAATTGCACCTCCAGCTAAATTTGGGTTTCTTAGTCTATGTTCTTTAGAAACATCTGTAGTAAATCCAAAAGAACTTTTGATTTTCACCCTCTTGCCTATGAAATATTTTTCTACTAATTCTAAAATTTTAAAAGTTTGTGGATGACATCTATACATAAAAGCCTCCATTAGAAATACTCTCTTCTTAATAGCTGCATTAATTAGAATCATTGATTCTGAGGAATTTAATGTAAGGGGCTTCTCGCATAACACATGAATATTTTTTCTTATGCATGCCATTGAGTATAAAAAATGCGTGTCGTGAGGAGTAGCTATGTAAACAGCATCTAAATCACTGTTTAAAAATTTATCAAGATCAACGAAAGCTTTAATCTGATGTTTCTCAGCAAAAGATTCAACTCTTGTTTCATTTCTTCCAAAAACTGCTAACAATTTTGAAGTTTTTGAATGCTTTATTGAATGTGCAAAAGCATTGGCAATACCACCATTAGCAATTACCCCCCATTTAAGCTTTTTATTTCCAGCCAAGTTTTTCCCCTTTGGTATGGCTTATATTTTAAATTGATTGCGCATTAAAGACGATTCTTCTAATATAATTTCTTTTCCCAAGCCCAGATAGCTCAGTTGGTAGAGCAAAGGACTGAAAATCCTTGTGTCGGTGGTTCGATCCCGCCTCTGGGCACCTTTCCTGTAGAATTGAAATGTATGAAAAGTTTATGCAGTTCTAAGTTTCTGCTATCTATTTTATCTTTATCTGTATTTCTGCTATCTTCATGTTCCAGTACGGGTACGAACTTAGATTTACCCATTGCTGCTGACCCAGTTGATTCCAGAGAAACT
>ENA-OSEY01000217-OSEY01000217.1-marine-metagenome-genome-assembly--contig:-NODE-217-length-42533-cov-4.255771_pt1 | contig 42533 bp, 31 predicted proteins | sample MGYA00248465_ERZ534230 | MGnify/ENA primary metagenome ERZ534230 (study PRJEB26409, sample SAMN06344110) | marine metagenome | isolation source: Sea water from surface | place: Atlantic Ocean:Southern... | reverse complement strand
GGGGTGGCAGGATTCGAACCTACGACCTCCGCGTCCCAAACGCGGCGCGATAACCGGGCTACGCTACACCCCGAAAATGGCTGCTAATATAAAACTCTTTACATTAACCTCAAACACAAATTTTTGTATTAATTTTGATTCTATGTCAACAGAGATTATTAAAACGTTAATTATTGGATCAGGACCTGCTGGATACACTGCAGCAATATATGCCTCAAGGGCCGACTTGAAGCCTGTTTTATATACAGGAATGGAGCCTGGAGGCCAACTAACAACCACAACCGAAGTCGATAATTTTCCTGGATATCCAAATGGAGTAGATGGTCCAAAAATGATGGATGAACTAAAGGAGCAGGCTGAACGTTTTGGAACTGACGTAAGAATTGGTGAGGCAACCAGCGTTATCTTTAGTGAAGATCCAAATAAAAACCACGAAATAGTCATAGACCACGAAAAAAAAATTTTTGCAAAAACCGTTATTATATCCACTGGTGCTAGTGCAAAATATTTGGGTCTTGAAAGTGAACAAAAACTTATTGGTGGTGGAGTTTCTGCTTGTGCAGTTTGTGATGGATTTTTTTACAGAGGTCAGGAAGTTGCAATCGTTGGTGGTGGAGATACAGCTGCTGAAGAGGCAACTTACTTAGCTAATATTTGCTCAAAAGTAACCATGCTTGTTAGGAGAGATGTTATGAGAGCTTCTAAAGCAATGCAACACAGAGTAAACTCAAAAAAAAATATTGATTTAAGATACAATACGGAGGTTGTTGAGGTCCTAGGGGATAATGTTGTTGAAGGTATTAAAGTTGTTAATAATAAAACAAGTGAAACAGAGGTTATTGATATTACAGGTTTCTTTGTTGCAATTGGTCACAAACCCAATACGGATATTTTTAAAGGTCAATTGGATATGGACGATACAGGATATATTTTGACCAAAGGTAAGACAACAAAAACAAATATTCCTGGTGTTTTTGCCTCTGGTGATGTGCAAGATAAAGATTACAGACAAGCTGTAACAGCTGCTGGTACAGGATGTATGGCAGCGTTGGATGCCGAAAGATACTTGGCTTCCTTAGGTGTTTAGGTATGTTTAAATATAATTTTTTCCTATTTAAAGATTTGCCATCAGCATGGTTATGTGGCGTAAGAGTGAAAGATTTAAATGATAAAAAATGCATTATTTCTGTAAGGCACAATTGGTTCAATAGTAATCCTTTTAAGTCACTTTATTGGGCAGTACAAGGAATGGCTTCAGAATTAGCGACAGGTTTGGCCATAATTGATTTTGCAAATAAAAACAAACTCAAAATATCTATGCTTGTTATTTCAAATGAATCAAAGTTTTTAAAAAAAGCGAAAGGCTTGATTCGATTCGAATGTGACCAAGTAAATACACTAAAAAAAACTTTATCAAGCCTATCAAAAAATAAAACCACAGACAAAATAAAATTAAAATCAACAGGTTACGATGAAAGTGGAGATGTTGTTTCAGAATTTATTTATGAGTGGAGTTTTAAGCTTAAGGAATAAGAATTAAAGATTTTATTTAATCTATAATATCAACTTTAATCTTTACATTATCAATGGGCCATTCTCTTCTATCAGTTTCTAGATCAGAAATTTTGTCAACAACATCCATTCCTTTAACAACTTTGCCAAATGGTGTATAGTTTTTATCTAAATGGTATGCTCCGTTTCTATCCACAACAATAAAAAACTCGTAGGGTGATGCTAATTTATATGGATTGTCAATATCGCTACTAGGAACTGAAAGTATTCCTCTGTGATGTTTAAAACCTTTTTTTGTATCTGGTGGAAGTAAATATCTTCCGATTTTTTGCCTCCTTTTTGATACATCATAAGAATCTGAATTACCACCTTGAATTATAAAGTCTTTCACAACTCTGTGAAAATAAGTACCATCAAAATATTTTTCTTTTGTTAAAAAAATAAAATTAGCACGATGGTACGGGGTCTCTTCAAAAAGCTCTATGTCTATGTTTCCATAATTTGTTATGATTCTAACATTTTTCTCTTTATTATTCATTCCATATTCATAAAAAAAAGGAATTGCATTTTCATCATTCAAAATAAATTTCTTTTCAACCAATTTAGGCTCTTCCACTATTTTCTCAATTTTTTTTGGCAATACAACTTTATTGTTTTCGTTGGGCTTGTTTTCACACGAAAAATGAAATACCAAAAATGTGGTTAAAAGAACTCTAAAAAAATTCATAATTAAAATTTAAAAATAATAAACATATTATTTTATAATTAATTGTGATTGTAAAACCTATATATTTGACCGAAAATTAAAGCATTGTTAATTTTTAGAAAAAATCCTTTTGGTCATAACCTTTATATAAAGAAGTGGCTTATTCGTTTATTTGGACTTTTTACACACAGACGGTATCGGGGTTTTAACCAATTAAAAATAGAAGGTTCTCACCACATTAAGGATTTGCCCAAGAATAACGTTCTATTTGTTTCAAATCATCAAACCTACTTTGCTGATGTGGTAGCAATGTTTCATGTCTTTAATGCTAGTTTAAGTGGCAGGGTTGATTCAATTAAAAACCTTGGTTACATATGGCATCCCAAGCTTGAGATATATTTTATTGCTGCCAAAGAAACAATGAAATCAGGATTATTGCCTAGAATCATGGCATACGCTGGTGCAGTTTCGATTGAAAGAACCTGGAGGGAAAAAGGGCAGGATGTTAATAGAAAGGTAAATTTGTCAGATATTTCAAATATCGGCAAAGCACTCAATGATGGATGGGTGATAACTTTTCCACAAGGGACAACAACACCATTCAAACCTATTAGAAAAGGTACTGCTCACATTATAAAAACATTTAAACCCATTGTTGTACCCATTGTAATTGATGGTTTTCGAAGATCTTTTGACAAAAAGGGGTTGAGGGTTAAAAAGAAAGACATACTACAATCTATGGAGATAAAAAAACCAATGGATATAGACTATGATGAAGAAACAGTGGATGATATTGTTAAAAAGATAGAATACGCCATTGAGCAGCACGAATCATTTTTAAAAGTTATGTCATTAGATCAGCTTAAGGAATTGGAAAAAAATAATATTAAGAGAAGATTTTAAATTAATTTACTCCAAAACGACTGTTCTGCTTGATGGATTAAAAGGAGTTTCAATTAATTCACCATCATTATCCAATAGTTCAAGTGTGATAGAAACCTCCCCCTTATCTAAACCTTCAATATAGAAGGGAGCCCATTCATCAACTAAAAAATCATGAGTTTCTTCATTCTGTTTTATTGATATTTTTACTTTGTTGCCCTCTGGACCCAAATCAGTATTTACCAAATAAAAATCAAGCAATAATTTTTCCGTATCAGACCCTTTGTATGTTCCTTTTGGTCTACTGTAAAAAATAAACTCATTTTCTAAATCAACATTATTTGTGTCTCCAATTTGAGTCAAAATATAGGCATTAGGATTTTTGACTGATTCATGATAAGATCTAGATAAAAAAGCTAGAATAACAGAATTATCAGCAGTAAGTTTTGTTTCAAAATTATCTACATAATGAGCAGAGTAAGGACCATTGTTAATAATAAAGTGTATATGTTGACCTAGTTCTGAGTTAGCCAAATTATAATCAAACTCTTTTTTGGTCTGAGCTCCAAGATCATAATTATTAATATCAAATGAAAAAATAAAATTTTCTCCTTCATTACTTATATCTTTAATCTCAATTGAAGAATTATCATATGCTGGAGAGCCCTCAACTTTTGTTAAAGAAATTTTTTCATCTGTATTAGAACATGAGTAAAAAATTAATAGAATTGTCGAAAAAAGAAATATTAAATTAAAATTGGTCTTGAATTTGATCATATTTAAATAAGTTTTTTTAATGTTAGATAAAATTATAAAATTTAAGTTAACTCTTTTACTGACCATTTTCTTTTGTTCCTGCGGTCTATTAAAAGAATCAAACAATGAAATCATTTATAAGTCAATCGATCATGACCAGTACAAACCTGTAATTCAGCCTAACTACGACAATTTAAATTCTTGGCTTGTTCATCCAGATCATGTTGAAAAACATGATTTTCTGTCTGATAATGATGGTAAAAAAAGAGCCGATGTTTTTTTCATAGCTCCAACATTGTTTTCAGATAAAAAAAATCCCAATTGGAATTCCGATATTTATGATGAAGAATTTAAAAATTATCTTCTCAATTCAACAATTAAGTTTCAAGCTACAGCTTGGAAAGATGCTGGTAATCTTTACTCACCAAATTATCGCCAAGCTCATTTTAGAGTTTTTGATGAAAGGTATTGGAAAATTGGTGGTGAAAAAACATTACAATTAGCCTATGATGATATTAAGGCTGCCTTCATGGTTTATATGAAAAAATATAACAAGGGAAGACCGATTATTATTGCAGGCCACAGTCAGGGTGCTGCACATGCTATAACATTACTAAAAGACTTCTTTGATGGAAAAGAATTACAAACTAAGTTGATTGCAGCATATTTGCCAGGAACAAAAATTACTAGTGAAGATTTCTATGATTTAAAATTAATGAAAGATCCTCAAGATACTGGAGGATACGTAACATGGAATACATTTAAAATCTTAAAAAATTATCAAAAATATGATTTGACCATCCCATTAGAATGGCTAAAGGGCGGTCAGGTTTCAAACCCTGTAACGTGGGATGATAGTAAAACATCAGACTATGAAAATCATAAGGGTTTGTACTTTATCAATGGAAAAGTTTATAAAAACTCAGTTAAAATTGAATATATAAACCATGCCATATTTTTAAAAATGCCCAGAGTGAATCTCTTTAAAACAATTTTATTTTCATTTTTAAAAGATTATCACAAAGGTGACATCAACCTATTTTGGGAGGATATAAGAATAAATGCAATTTCGAGGGTAGATTCTTATTTTAGTGAATTGTAGAATTCGGATACTTTCCAACCATCTCTTGCCTCCTCTTTCAAAAATTTGTTTAGTTCTGGTCTATTCGTAATTTCCATTTTTTTTGCATCATATTCAATTCTTCCACCAAATCTTTGGGACAAAACTCCAACTAATGCCATTTCAGTTAGCTCTGCACTGTAATTGAAATTTGAACCTGGTAAATAATCATTTTTAATTCCATCTATCCATTCTTGTATGGGAGTTTCATCGCCTGATTTCACTCGTGGAATTTTTTGTTTCGGAGTGTTCTTTTGAAATTCAGCCCATTCTTCATTGTCTACAAGTAATCTAGGGTTATTCGGACGACCTCCAGTCATTAAAGATTTTTTCGATCCAATCATAACCATACCTAAATTTGGTATTTTTTTCAAAGGAAAATCATCTTTAAACTTCGGCTTAAAACCACCTTCATACCATTTTAATTTTACAGATCTTCTTTTTTTATTAGCAGGAAAATTAAACTCCACGGTCGATTTATCAGCAACAAAATTCTCTTTAATTCTTGGACTGGGTACATGTCCAACCACTGAGTTGGGCATACCCAAATCTAAAGCCCAAAAGGGTGCATCAAGTGTATGGCATGACCAATCACCCAATTGTCCATTTCCAAAATCAAAAAAACCTCTCCATGATTTAGGAACATAAACTTTGTTATAGTCTCTGTTTTTTGCTGGTCCAAGCCACAGATCCCATTCCAACGTTTTTGGAATAGTCTGTTTTTTAGGAGGAAATTCACTTGGCATATCCCACCAATGACCTGGTTTAAAATTAAATTCACCAAACCAAGCGTGAACTTCGCGAACTTCACCCAATATTCCAGAGTCATACCATTCTTTCACTTGTCTAATCCCATTTGTTGTGTGACCTTGGTTTGCCATTTGAGAAACAATTCCATAATAATTAGCAGCTTTTTTTAGGGTTCTGCATTCCCATACATTGTGAGCCAAAGGTTTTTCAATACAAACATGTAAGCCTAGCTCCATTGCTGTGATTGCAGCGTGAAAATGAGTATGGTCCGGTGTGCTTATAATTACTGCATCTAGAGTATTCTTCATTTTATCAAACATAACCCTGTAATCTTTGAATTTTTTTACATTTGGATGTAATTGTTTTATTTCATTTAGCGCATTATATGCCCATCTATCATCCACATCACACATAGCAACAATATTCTCAGATCTAATTATGGGTTTCCAATTTTGGATTCCTCTTCCACCCACGCCTATTAACCCAATATTTAATCTTGAATTTAGATTTTTAGATGCCAAGATGCTTGGAAGGTAGAATGTAGAGCCTAATAAAATCCCACTGGTTTTGATAAAATTTCTTCTAATCATCCAACTAAAATAAAGTATAAAATAATAGCTCCAGTTAACAAACCCTTTATCCAAGAAACCCAGTAGGTTTGATAATGTGATAGTTTATAAAATTTTCTTTTTTTTTCTGTAAAATTTTTGTGCCATCTAAGGAATGCTTTCATTTATGTTAAGTTAATAAAAAAAGCCCACAAATTGTGGGCTCTGGTGATCGCGGCACGATTCGAACGTGCGACCGTCTGCTTAGAAGGCAGATGCTCTATCCAGCTGAGCTACGCGACCTATTGAACCGCAAATTTAAATAATTAATTTTCTTGCACAAGAATATTGATTAATCAACTTTTAGTTTCAATTATTAATTATTCATTATTATTATACTCATATACATATCAGATTCTTAAACAATGATGTAATTTTTTATGGATATTTAAAAATTAACACATTTTACTGTAAATTTTTTCTTAATTTAGAACTGAAATTTTTATAAACTAACCAAAAAATTATTAAACATGAATAGATTTCTATTAGTTTTTATTTTGTTTCCGCTTTTCATTTTTGCACAATCCAAAACGATTAACGGTACAATTAATGACGAAAATGGTTCACCACTTCCTGGTGCAACTGTTCAATTAAAAGGTTCAGATACTATTGGGGCAATCTCAGATTTTGATGGTAATTTTTCAATTACTATTCCATCTGATGGAGACCAAGTTCTTGTTGTTTCCTACATTGGATACACAAATCAAGAAGTAGATGTTTCTAGTCAATCAACAATTACAGTTCAGTTACAACCTGATACTGAAGCTCTTGAAGAGGTTGTTGTAGTTGGTTATGGAACTGTATTAAAAAGAGACCTCACTGGTTCTGTTGCATCTGTGAAAATTGAAGACGAGGTATCTCGTCAAGCGGCTACAGTGGATCAACTTCTGCAAGGTAGAGCAGCTGGTGTTCAAGTGACTCAGAATGCTGCTAACCCTAACTCAGGAGTGAGTGTAAGAATTAGAGGCGCAAGCAGTTTAAGAGGAAATAATGAGCCCTTGTATGTTGTTGATGGTGTTATTATCTCATCTGCTGCTGAAGATGTGACATCTGTTGATGGAAGCGGTCAAGGAAATACAGGGCAAGACCCTCAAAGTGGTTTGAATGGTATTAATCCAAGAGACATTGAAAGAATTGAAATTTTAAAAGATGCATCAGCCACAGCCATCTATGGTTCAAGGGGTGCTAACGGTGTTGTTTTGATAACAACTAAAAGTGGATCTTCAGACGAGCCAGGTGGTAAGTTCAATACATTTTTTAGTAGAACTATTAGTGAAATAACTAAAACATATGACATGCTTGATGGTGCTGGATATGCTAACTATTCAAATGCAACTAGACTTGCTGCAGGTGAAACCCCAAGATACGTTGTCGACGGAGGATCTGTTTACTCGTTTTTATCTAATCCTGATGGAACTCCATCAAATAATATAGATACTACTCCTGCAACCCTTTACAATTGGCAAGATGAAGTTTATCAACAAGGTGTTAGTTCAAGCTTTGGAGCTACTTTTTCGGGCGGAAATGAGAATGGAGATTTTTATTTATCTGCTGGTTTCAATGATTTGAATGGTTTGATTGACAACTCTTCTTTTAAAACAACTGATATACGATTAAATATCAATTATGATCTTAGTGATCGTTTAAGGGTTGAAGGTAGATTTTCAACTTTTTTTAGTGATTCAGATTTTGCTGAGGGTGGTGATAAAATTGGAGGTGATCAAAGTTTTGTTCAACAGACTGTTTCATACAATCCTGTTTTATCTAATGGAACTGATGAAGAAAGTTTCTTCGATGATGGACAACTATCGAATCCTTTGTCGTGGGTTAATGATTTTGCTGATGAGTCAAGAGAAAACAGAGTTATTGCTTCTCTTGCTTTAAAATATAAATTAAGAACACCAGGATTAATGTATGAGTTTAGAATTGGTGGTAACCTTAGGGATAAGGATAGGACTAGGTTTTATGGTTTAACAACATGGCAAGGTGCTAATGCAAATGGATTGTATCAAAAAATGAAATTGAATGCTTTGACTTACCAGGTCAACAACTTTTTGAGATACAACAGAAATATTAATAGAAATCACAGGGTTAATGCTGCTCTTGGTGTCACATATGATGTGAGAGATGTAGAAAGTAGTGTTTATGCTGTTCAAGATTTTGTAACTGCTCAACTTGGAACTCAACAACCATTCTTAGGTCAAATTGTTTCTTCACCATTACTATTAAGAGCTGCTGATCAACAATTGTTTTCAGTTTTAGGTAGGGTAAATTATACATTTAGAAATAAATATGTACTTACAGCAAGTTTCAGAAGAGATGGAGTCTCTAAATTTTCTGAGGATAACAGATATGGATTTTTCCCATCATTTGCTTTTGCTTGGAGAGCTGGGAGTGAAAAATTTGTTCAAGACTTAGATTTATTTTCAAGTCTAAAGTTTAGAGCAGGTTGGGGTGAAATAGGAAATCACGGTATTGGTCCATATGGAACATTACCCAATTATGGTGCTTCCTCATCTCTTTATGGTAACTCATCAAATGGTACTACTGTTCCTATTGTATTAGCTAATATTGCAAATCCTGACTTGACTTGGGAAACTACTGAGCAGGTAAACTTCGGTGTTGATTTTGGTTTTGCTAACGGAAAAATCACTGGTGTCGTTGATGTTTATCAAAAAAACACCAAAAATTTGCTACAACAATCTCCAATACCCACATCCTCTGGTTTTGCAAATATGTTAGTTAACAGAGGTGGACTTGAAAATAAAGGATTAGAGATTGGATTAGATGTTACTGCGATTGATAAGGGTGATTTTAATCTCTCATTTGGTGGAAACATTTCTTTCAACAAATCTAAAATTGAAAATCTTGGCTTAGTTCCTGGGGATATATTAATGTCTGATGGAATGGGTGGATATGCAAACCAACAAATTGCATCTTACCTAGGAAATGTACCAAGTCGTGGTAATAGTATTAAGTTTCCAATAAACATCTTCATGGAAGGACATGAAGTTGCATTATTTTACGGATGGAAGACTGATGGATTGTTTCAGTCAGGAGATACAATGTATCCAATTAATGGATCTATGTCTCAGCCTGGTGATATAAAAGTTTTAGACTTAAATGGTGATGGTGTTGTTGACCTTGCTGACAGAACTGTTATAGGAAATCCAAATCCTGACTATGTTTATGGATTTAATGTTAATCTGTCCTATAAAGGATTTTCAATGAGAGCATTATTTAACGGAGTTGAAGGAAATGAAATTGTTAATGGAAACTATTACAGATTTGGATGGGCTGAAGGTACTTACAGAAATATTCTTGCTGATGCTTGGTATGATAGGTGGACACCTGATAATACCTCTGCTGCATATCCAAGACTTGGTTATTCAGCTAACTTGTTTGGTGCTCTTATGGACAGAGTTATTGAAGATGGAAGTTATCTGAGATTGAAGAGCATAACTTTAAACTATGACATTCCATTAAGTAATAATAATTTTATTGATGCAGCAAACGTATATATCACTGGATCAAACTTATTTACTTGGACTGACTATTCTGGCTACGACCCAGAAATTACCACTTTCCTGTGGGATGGATTATTGCAAGGAACAGATTGGAATAATAAACCTAATTCAAGATCAGTCCTTGTTGGTGTTAACTTAAACTTTTAATAAATTAAATTATAAACAAATGAAATACATAAAACTTTTTTTAATTCTTCCATTGATATTTTTTGTATCCTGTGACTTGGATGAAAGTCCACCGTTTCTGGATGCAACATTGTATCAAGATGTTCAAAGTGCTGAAGCTGCGAGAGATGGTATTTACCAGGCATTGACAGGCTACAACACGCAAGAGAGAAGATTATTTATTGAAAATCTTTATTCCGGAATTATGTTCACAAGAAAAGGTGGAGGTAGAGTTACATCTAGAGACATGTCAACTTTGTGTTCATTAAAACCAGGATATCACATGGATGCAGAGTTCATGTGGGGAGGTTTGTATCAAGCTATAGCAAGAGCAAATGGGGCAATTGCAGCAATTAATACTGTTTCATCACCTAGTAATACTGATGAACTAGCATTCAACGATGTTGCGGGTCATGCCTATTTTGTTAGGGCTTGGGCATATTTTAAACTAGCTACTCATTGGGGCGACATTCCATTGTGGTTGGAACTTCCCTCTGAGGGAAATACCAATAAAGCTAAATCCCCCGCATCCGATGTTTATGATCAAATTGTTTCAGATTTACAAATGGCACAAACATTATTGAATGGTAATGGAGGCACAGGTTACCCTAAACAACATGCTGCTAGTATGCTATTAGCTAAAGTTTACATGGCCAAAGCTACTAACACTGACATACAAACAATGGGTGGTGCAATGGACTATTGGGGTCTTGCATACAATGAAGCAATGAAGGTTTACAACAGTGGAGAATATTCACTTGTTGCCGATTATGGAAGTTTATTTACAGTTCAAGGTGAAAATTCAACAGAGTCTGTATTTGAATTGCAAATTGCTCAAGATGCTGCAAATTCTCAAATTGGAAGAAACTTTACACCATGGAAATATAAAGCTGGTATGCACTTCGGTTGGTTCCAAGTGACTGCTTTCCAACATGATAAGCATGTTGCTGCTTATGGTGGAGGTCAGACTTGGACTGGACCAACTTTAATTTCTAGTTTTCCTGACAAGAGGTATAACGCTACTTATCTACATCAATACTATAGAGCTGATAGAACTCCTCCAGCAGGTAACATCAGAAACTATCCATCTGCGCCTTGGAGAGGTGGTATGGGAAGTTCTCATCCATATTTGTTTAAGTGGGTTGAAAAAGATAGAACTCATAGCAACCAATACAATAGTCAAAATGTTGTAGCAATGAGATATGCAGAATTATTATTAATGCTTGCTGAAATATCTAATGAGCTAGGTAATGGTCAGGAAATGACTTTTTTAACTCCAGTTTTAACAAGAGCAGGTTTAACTCCTAGGGCTGAATATTCTCAGGGTCAAAGTTCATTCAGAGATGCTATTATGGAAGAGTATCAGTTTGAATTAATTGGAGAGGGTGAAGATTCATTCCATAATAAAAGACGTGGTTATCAATATTTCTTAGATCATACAGTTTTACCTCATAACAATTCTTTTGGTAAAAAAGTATTGATTGGTTCTCAGAAATATCAAGCGAATCGTGAGGTCAAGTTCTCAACAAACGAGGCTGAAATCATGAAACTTCAGATCCCTCTAAGTGAAATTAATACTAATGAATTAATTAATTAATTATGAAAAAGACAATTTTATTTATCTTTTTGATTATCCCGGTTTTTGTATTTGCTCAAGAGCCAACTAAAAATCAGATTAAGAATGCTGAGAAAATTACAAACTATGTTGCTGAAAAGCATTCTCTAAGTAAAAAAGATAAAAAGATTTTTTACGATGCAACCTTAAATCAAATTGTTACAAACGCAGCTGAAATTAAGAAACAGGGTATAACTGACCCTGAGGCTAAAAAAGTTGTCTACAGAAAAGGTTACAATAATATTAAAGAAACTTTATCCAAAAAGTTTGGTAACCAAAAAGCTGTTGCTCTTTTAAAGTCTGGTAATGAGGCTCGAAGGCAATAATTGATTTATAGCTTTAGAAAAAAGGAGGATTTTTCCTCCTTTTTTTTTTAAACTAGCCTTATCTTTAATTAAAATACCTAACGAATGAGTAAAAATTTACTAAATCTTAAACAGTCAATATTCATTTTGATATCATTTTTCGTATCTACGACATTGGTCTCTCAAAAGAAACAAAATGTTTTGTTTATTGGTGTTGACGATATGCGGCCGCTAATTAATTCATATGGATATCCTCAAATGAAAACACCAAATCTTGATAAACTTGCGTCAGAGGGTGTTCAATTCAATCAAGCATATACCAATATCGCTGTATGTGGTGCTAGTAGAGCAAGTATTTTAACTGGTGTTAGAGGAAGTAAATCAAGGTTCGTTAAGTACTATACAAGAGCTGATGAAGATTTACCCAAAGCAATTACATTAGCAAAACTTTTCAAGCAAAATGGTTACACCACTGGATCAATCGGAAAAATTTATCATGAATGGAGAGATAATTTTGATGAGTGGGATATTTACAGGAATTTTAGAGAGCAAAGGGATTATCAGAGTAAAAAAACTCTTAGAATGATTGAAAAGAGAAAAGAAAGTAATCCTAACCAACCTAATAATTACATTGGACCTGCCTGGGAGTACGCTGATGTTGAAGATGATGCATATACTGACGGTAAATTGACGGATTTTGCTATTAGAACACTTGGCAATTTTAAAGATTCACAGGATCCTTTCTTTCTTGCGGTTGGTTATGTCTCTCCACATTTGCCTTTTATTCAACCAAAGAAATATGGAGAAATGTACAATGATAGTGATTTGACTATATCAAGAGAAAAAACTATTCCCAGAAATGCACACAATAGGGCTTTTCATAACTGGGAAGAATTAAGAAATGGATATTTGGATATCCCAAAAAAAGGACCTGTCTCGATAGAAACTGAAAAAGAATTAATAAAAAGTTATTATGCAAGCGTTAGTTATCTGGATGCATTGGTGGGCAAATTAATCAAATCTTTGGATGATTTAGGTCTTAGAGATAACACAACTATAGTATTTTGGAGTGATCATGGTTTCTTCTTGGGAGAACATGGTTTTTGGTGTAAGCACCATACATTTCAAGAGGCAATTCATGTTCCGTTAATCATCTCAGCACCGAACATGACAAAAAATGAAAAAACAGATGCGTTAGTTGAATATGTTGACATCTATCCCACTTTGAGTGAATTAGCAGGCATAGAGCCCCCAGATTATATTCATGGTGAGAGCCTTGTACCCATATTGAAAGACCCATCTCAAAAATTTAAATCTGAAATATATAGCAGATATCAAATGAGAGAAGTTGTTCAAGATTTAGATTATTCATACCACGAGATAATGGCTTATGATAAATATTATAAAGACAGAAATGGAAATAACACGCCATCTCCAGATTCTAATGAAAGGGTTGTTGCTAAAATGTTGTTTGATATGAGAACTGATAAACTACAATCTATCGATATCTCGAACGAACCGAGGTATAAAGATGTTGTAGAAAAATATTCCAAAAAGCTCCTTGATATGAGAAAAATTACTAATGAATCAATTGTTATTAAATGAAAAAAATAATTCTTATAATATTTTTAACTACTAGTTTTAGTTTTGCACAAAATAAATTTCTTAATGATCCATTGGTCACTGAAATTTTTACAGCTGACCCATCTGCGCATATTTTCAATGGAAAAATATATGTATATCCATCGCACGATATTGTAGTTGAGAATCCACCTGTTGATGATTGTGGTGGAAAGTACGCAATGAGAGATTATAGAGTGTTATCAATGAATTATATTGGAGGACCTGTTACAATCCATGATGTTGCACTTGACTTAGATGATGTACAATGGGCAAAGCGACAATTTTGGGCTCCTGATGCTGCAGAAAAAGATGGTAAGTTTTATCTGTATTTTCCTACAAAGGATAAAGATGATATTTTTAAAATAGGTGCTGCTGTTTCAGATAAACCAGAAGGTCCTTTCAAAGCAGAGAATAATCCTATCGAAGGAAGTTATAGCATGGATCCAAGTGTTTTTAAAGATGATGACGGGTCATATTACATGTATTTTGGAGGTATTTGGGGAGGACAATTACAAAGATGGGATGAGGACAACCAATATACCCCGGGAGAGTGTGGTAATGAACTTCAGGACAGTGGTATTCCAGACGGTCCAGCAATATCACCAAGAATAGCAAAAATGTCAAATGATATGATCAGTTTTGCTGAAGATCCAAAACCCGTAAGAATTATTGATAAAAATGGCAATCCTATACTTACTAAGGATCATGCAAGAAGATTTTTTGAAGCTGCTTGGGTTCATAAAAAAGATGGAATTTATTATTTAAGTTACAGCACTGGAAATACTCATTTAATTGTTTATGCCACAAGCGATAATCCTTATGGACCATTTGTTTATCAAGGTATTATTAACAACCCTGTTGATGGTTGGACAAACCACCATTCAACCTTAAAAGTTGGTGATCAATGGTATTTGTTTTATCATGACACCCAAATTTCTGGAAAGGACCATTTGAGAAATGTCAAATTTACAGAGATGTACCATAACAAGGATGGGTCTATTCAGGAAATTTTTCCTCTAAAGAATTAAATTTTAAAATGTATAATATTGGATACGATTTAGGAAGCTCATCTCTTAAAATAGCTTTAACTAAATCCGAATCTGGTGAAAAAGTAAAACTTATTCAAGAGCCTAGCTCTGAGATGAGTATTATCTCAAAAAAGAATGGATGGGCAGAGCAGGACCCAAATTATTGGTGGGAATTAATTTGTATTGGCACAAAAAGAATCATAGCTGAGTCTGGAATCAGAAATAATCAAATTACTGGAATTGGTATTTCGTATCAAATGCACGGACTAGTAATTGTTGATGAAGATGGAAATTGTTTACGCAATTCAATAATATGGTGTGATGGTAGAGCTGTTGAAATTGGGAATAAAGCATTTAAAGAAATTGGGGAGGAAAAATGTTGCTCTAACTTATTAAATTCACCTGGGAACTTTACTGCATCAAAACTTGCGTGGGTAAAAAATAATGAACCCGAAATATATGACAGGATATATAAATTTATGTTACCTGGAGATTTCCTTAATTTTAAATTAACTGGTGAGGTTAACTCGACTGTTACAGGATTATCTGAGGGCATGTTTTGGGATTTTAAAGAAAATTGTACAGCAGATTGGTTATTAAACTATTACCAAATTGACTCATCACTTACGCCAAATATTGTTGAAAACTTTAAAGACCAAGGATATGTAACAAAATTAGCATCTGAAAAAACAGGCTTACCTATCGGTATTCCTGTAAAGTATAGATCTGGCGATCAACCAAATAATGCTGTAGCATTAAATGTTTTAAATGTTGGAGAGGTTGCAGCTACAGGTGGAACATCAGGGGTTTTGTATGCACTAACAGATCAATTAAAGTCAAAAGAATCACTGAGAATTAACAATTTTGCCCATGTAAATTACTCAGAACACAACAAAATTGTGGGTAAATTGTTATGCATCAACGGAGCAGGTATACAGTACAAATGGATTAAAAATTTGATCGGTTCTAGCTCTTACAATAAGATGAATGAAAGAGCAGGGAAAGTTGATATCGGTTCTAACAATTTACTTACATATCCGTTTGGTAATGGAGCTGAAAGAATTTTTGAAAATAAAGATATTGGTACTCATATTAAAAATCTTAATTTAAATATTCATAATTCAAATCATATATGTAGATCAAGTTTGGAGGGTATTGCTTTTTCCTTTGTTTATGGAATGGAAATCTTAATGAATGATAATTTTCAACCTAAATTACTCAGGTCGGGAAATGATAATCTTTTTAGATCCGAAATTTTTTCAAATACTATTTCTACACTGCTTGAAAAAGAAATTGAAATTCATGATGTGACTGGCGCTTACGGTGCTGCAAGGGTTGCCAGCTTAGATCAAAATAATTTTGAATCATTTTCAAAAAATATCTCGAATAATGACTATATTAAGAGCTATGTACCCTCTCAAAAAAAGCAACAATATAGAGATGCTTATGAAACGTGGAAAATTAACTTAAAAAAACTAATCGATAAATAATTATGGCATTAATAGGTGACAAAGAATTTTTTAAAGGTGTAGGTAAAATTAATTATGAAGGTCCAGATTCAGACAACCCTTTGGCATTCAAATATTACAATCCAGAATTAGTTGTAGCAGGAAAAACCTTAAGAGAACATTTTAAATTTGCTGTTGCATATTGGCATTCTTTCTGTGGAGTGGGAGCAGATCCTTTTGGGGCTGGAACCCAAATCTTTCCTTGGGATCAATCGAAAGACCCTTTACAAGCTGCAAAAGACAAAGCTGATGCAGCATTTGAGTTTATTTCAAAGATGGGGTTTGATTATTTTTGTTTTCACGATTATGATTTGATTCAAGAGGCAGATACATTGTCAGAATCCGAGGAGAGATTAAATTTTATTACCGATTATATTAAAGAGAAAAAGAAAAATTCAGGAATAAAACTACTTTGGGGAACTGCCAATTGTTTTTCAAACCCACATTATATGAATGGTGCTGCTACCAACCCTGATTTTGATGTTGTTGCAAGAGCAGGAGCACAAGTTAAATTAGCTCTGGATGCTACTATTGCATTAGATGGTGAAAATTATGTTTTTTGGGGAGGTCGCGAAGGATATATGTCATTGTTAAATACAGACATGAGCAGGGAATTAGATCATATGGCTCAATTTTTAAAAATGTGTCGTGATTATGCTAGATCTAAAGGATTTAAAGGTACTTTTTTCATTGAACCTAAGCCTATGGAACCATCTAAACATCAATATGATTTTGATACTGCAACATCAATTGGTTTTTTAAAAGAGTATGGTTTAGAAAAAGATTTTAAAATTAATATTGAGGTTAACCATGCTACTTTAGCTCAACATACATTTCAACATGAATTAACAGTTGCAGCTAAATCTGGAATGCTTGGAAGTATAGATGCCAACAGAGGTGACTATCAAAATGGTTGGGATACAGATCAGTTTCCAATAAATATTCAAGAAACCACCGAGGCTATGCTTGTTTTTTTAAAGGCGGGAGGTCTCAAAGGTGGTGGTGTAAACTTTGATGCTAAACTGCGTAGAAATTCTACGGACCTGGAAGATTTATTTATTGCCCACATTGGAGGAGCAGATACTTTTGCTAGAGCTTTAATTATAGCAGATAACTTACTAAAAAATTCACCACTTCCTGAGATGTTAAGAACTAGATATAAAAGCTTTGATATAGGTAAAGGAAAAAGTTTCGAGGATGGTAAGTTAGTTTTGGAAGATTTATATGAACTGGCTAAAGAAAATGGTAAGTTAAAACTTACTAGTGCAAAGCAAGAATTAATTGAAAACATATTGTTTAACTACATAAAATAAATATTAATGGAAGAGACTAAAACAATTTTCGAAAGCCTTGACTGGGTAGTCTTGGGTTTATATTTCGCAATTTTAGTTGGTGTTGCTGTTTGGGTTGCACTACAAAAAAATAAAAATACAGAGGACTATTTTCTCGCTGGAAGAAATGTTGGTTGGTTTGTAATAGGTGCATCTATTTTTGCCTCCAATATAGGCTCCGAGCATGTAGTTGGCCTTGCCGGTACTGGTTTTTCCTCAGGGACACCACTTGCTCACTACGAATTACATGCTTGGATAGTTCTGTTGCTAGGATGGCTTTTTCTCCCATTTTACATAAGGAGTGGTGCTTTTACAATGCCAGAATTCCTTGAAAAAAGATTTGACAGTAGGTCTAGATGGTTTTTATCTGTATTTTCACTTTTTGCATATGTTTTAACCAAGGTATCTGTCACGATATATGCTGGTGGTATCGTTGTTTCAGAGTTATTAAACATAGATTTTTGGGTTGGTGCAATTGGTATTGTCATTTTTACAGGAGCGTATACCATTTTGGGAGGCTTGAGAGCTGTTGTATATACTGAAACATTACAAACTGTAGTTCTTATTATGGGCTCTGTTATTATTACCTATCTAGGATTTCAAGAAGTTGGTGGATGGACTCAATTAACTGAAACCGTAACTCAGGTTAGCCCTGAACACTTCAATATGTGGAGACCATGGGATGATCCTGATTTTCCATGGGCTGGACTATTGTTTGGTGGTACTATTGTTGGAATCTGGTATTGGTGTACTGACCAATATATAGTTCAAAGAACCTTAGCTGCCAACAATATTACTATTGGTAGGAGAGGGGCAATTTTTGGAGCTTACTTAAAACTACTCCCAATTTTGATTTTTTTAGTTCCAGGTATCATTGCTTTTGCACTAACAATTCAAAACCCTGAAGTTTTTAATGTTATGGACGTAAATGGTGTTCAGAAGGCTGATAGGGCCTTTCCAATGCTTGTTACTACCTTATTACCTGTTGGACTAAAAGGTTTAGTAGCAGGTGGTTTGATGGCTGCATTAATGAGTTCTTTGGCATCTGTATTTAACTCATGCTCAACGATATTTACAATCGATATTTATAAAAAAATTAGCCCAAATAAATCAGAAAAATTTTTAGTAAATGTTGGAAAAGTAGCAACTGTTGTTATTGTTGGTCTTGGTATTTTGTGGATTCCAATTATGGAAAAAATTGGTGGCGGAGTTATGTATCAGTATTTACAAAATGTTCAAGCTTATATAGCACCACCAGTTACAACAGTGTTTTTACTCGGTATAATTTGGAAAAGAGTCAATGCTCAGGCTTCAATTGTAACACTATTTGCTGGATTGTTTTTATTAATCCTCAGACTCGGTTCCGAAATTTATTATCAACCTGAGATTGCCTCTGGATCCGAAGTTGAAGGGTTTTTATTTTTATTCGCCACTATTAACTTTTCTTACATGGCAATTTGGATGTTTGCTTTTTCAGTAGCATTATGTATAACAGTTACCTTGATGACAGCAGAACCTGATTACGAGAGAATAAAAGGTCTATCTTTTGGAACGATCCCAGCGCATTTAAAAACTAATAAACAAAAGGATTATTCGAATATTGATATTGTACTTTCATTCGTTTTAGTTCTGATAGTTATAGGAATATGTATATTTTTCTCACCTATAGTATTCTGAATTTGCGTGTAATAGTTTTTATATTGTTAAGTAATCTAATTTTTACTCAAACTAAAAATTCGATTAAAAATATTTTAATTGATAAAGAATACGATTCTAAATCTTTTTTTGTTGGAGCTACAATTGGACACGGTGATCTTTTGAGACCCAATATTACTCAACTTTTTTTGAGTGAATTTACATACTTGACCCCTGCAAATTCATTTAAACAAACAGCAATACACCCTAGACCCGGTGTTTGGAATTGGAAAAAATATGATGATTTTATAGATTTTGCAGAAAAAAATAATTTAACACTTAGGGTTCATGGACCTGTAAGTCCACAAGCATCGAAGTGGGCCAAAAATGATAATAGAACCAAGGAAGAGTTACTTAAAAATATGGAAGAATTTTTTACAGAGCTATGTATAAGATTAAATGATGAAAAAACTGTGAAATGGATGGATGTTGTAAATGAAACCGTACTTAGGAATGGTGAGTGGTTCAAGGAAAAACCGGGTGATTCTGCTTGGGAAAATCCATGGACTCAAATTGGTTTGAATGATGATGGTTTTCCAATCTACATTGTAAAAGCTTTCGAAATAGCTAATAAATATGCACCAAATGTAAAGTTGGTGTATAATCACAATGGTGGAATGGAGAGAAAAATGTGGGAAAAAGTACTTGAAACAATCACATATTTAAAAAATCTGGGATTAAGAGTAGACGGAGTTGGTTGGCAGGCTCATTTACGTGATAAAAATGGTGTGGGTTTGGTTAAGGAGGACTTGAATTATTTATCATACTTAATAGATTGGACACATGCCAATTCAATGGAATTCCATGTTACTGAACTTAATTATTGGTTAAATAATGATAATCCAAAATCTATATCAGTTCAAAAAAGACAGGTTATTTCATATAATAATATAGTTAACACATTAATATCAAAAAAAAATAATGGTGTTGTTACTCTGAATATTTGGGGTTTGTTCGATCGAAAAGGACCTGGTGATTACCCTAAAAATATTCTTAGTCTATATGATCAAAATGGTAATCCTAAACAATCTTTATATGCTATAAAAAAATCGCTTATCAATGAGAGTACTAGCTTAATTTTTGAAAAATAATGATGAAAAAAGAATTTTTTTTAGTGATTTTAATTTTTTTCCTGTCATGCTCTAGCTCGAGTGATGATAATTCGGATATTAATAGTGATAAACAAAACAGACCCCCTACAGTTCAAAGTTTAACAGTCACTAGTGACGGTTCACCAATAAGCATAGTTTTGCAAGGCTCAGATCCTGACAATGATGATTTAACATACTCAATTGTTACAAATCCAACCAAGGGTTCAATTGATTTGTCATCGAACAATGCCACATACACGCCTTCTACTAACGCTTATGATTCTGACTCATTCACCTACAAAGCAAATGATGGAGAGTTTGATAGTAACATTGCTACTGTCTATATCACTTTGCCAAACGCTCCTGTAGTTGAAGAACCAAGCTTCAAACAACTTGTCAGTGAAAATTATGATAAAAGTAAATTTGCTTTTGGTGCAACACTAAATTATTATCAACTAGATTCTAATGTTGAAGAACTTTTTCTATCAGAGTTTGATTACACAACACCTGAAAATTCATTTAAACAATCAATAGTACACCCAGAGCCTGGAGTTTGGAAGTGGGACAGGGTTGAAGCATTCATAAATTTCTCCAATGCAAATAATATTAAAATGAGAGTGCATGGTCCAATTGGTCCTCAGTCTTCTACTTGGGCAAAAACTGATTCAAGAACACCTGAGGAATTATCTCAGGTTTATGAGGAATTTTTGACTGAACTGTGTAAGAAGATTAATGGAAACAGTAACATTTTATGGATGGATGTAGTGAATGAAACTATAGATTCCAACGGAAATTGGACAGATAAAAGGAATGGAACCAATCAATGGGAAAATCCATGGACACAGATTGGTAAAAATGATGATGGTATACCACTTTATATCATAAAAGCTTTTGAAATTGCCCAGCAACATGCTCCAGATGTTAGTTTAGTTTTTAATCAACATGCTGGAATGCAACCTGCTATGTGGAACAAAGTCAAAGAAACTATTTTATATTTAAAAAATAAAGGTCTCAGAATAGATGGTTTAGGATGGCAAGGCCATCTGAGGGATAATGTTGTTTTATCTTTGAACCAATCTAAGTTAAATTATCTTTTATCAATAATTGATTGGGCTCATGATAATGATTTAGATTTTCACATTACTGAAATTGATTATCGTATGACAAGTGACCCACCAAACAGTAATGAGTACAATCGGCATGCAAATGGTTATGCGAATATATTAAAGGCAATTATTGCAAAGAGAAATAATGGTGTTGTAACGTATAATACATGGGGAGTATACGATAAGAATGGACCTGAAAATCATGAGTATAAATACATCTACGATTCCAATTTGAATCCAAAAAAGGCGGTAGAATTACTAAAAAAGGCACTAAAAAATAAAGAGACTGATTTTACGTATTTAGACTGATCTTTTTAGAGTAATTGACGTTATTTCAGGCCATATTCCAACCCTTCCGGGAAAGGCAAGTACCCCAAAACCTCTATTTACATTTAGGTATCTTCCTCTGTGAGTGTATAAGCCTGCCCAGTATTTGTATACCCATTGAACAGGACTCCACTTAATAATCCCTGGGATTTCAATTCCAAATTGCATACCGTGCGTATGACCAGAAAGTGTTAAATCAAATTTTTTCGGGTGATCCTTCAAAACTCTTTCCCAGTGTGTTGGGTCATGAGACAAAACAATTTTAAAATCCTTATCAGAAACATTTTTAATAGACTTGTCGATGTCACCCAATTGATTAAATCTTGCACCCCAATTTTCTACTCCAATAATGGCTATATTTTCATCACCCCTAACAATATGTTTGTTTTCATTCATTAATACCCTAAAACCTATTTTTTTTTGTATTTCTAATAGATTTTTAAAGTTTTCCTCTTTTTCAATTTTATTAGACCATCGTTGGTAATCACCATAATCGTGATTTCCTAGAACCGATATCATATCGTCTTTAGCTTTTAATTTTGAAAAAGATTTAACCCATGGTTTAACCTCCTCGAAGCGATTATTAACAAAATCTCCAGTGAATAGAATTAAATCAGCATTTTCATCATTAATCATTTTTATCGCCTTGTCAACCATATGTTTATTTTCTAAACTTCCACAGTGAAAGTCTGAAAGTTGAACAAGTTTATAACCATCAAATTTCTTTGGTAAATTTTTAAAGTGTATAATATGGTTAATTATTCTGTATCGGTATTTACCAAAAAAAATTCCATCAAACCCAATTGGAAGTGTCAGTGAAGAAAAAATTAAACTTAATTTACTTATTAATGCACGTCGCTTTAAATTAACTCTTGATTTTTTAATGATTTTACTTTTTACAAAACTAAAAAGACGAAATAGGTCTTCAATTAAAATGATAGGTAATGATATTGTTTTTGCTATCAAGAATAGAAAAATTATTGTTAAATAATAAGAAAAAACTCTCGAGCTGGAGCTAACTTCAAACGTAAATGAATATATAATGAAAAATAGATATAGCGAAAGGAAAGTAAAAATATAAATTAATCTAGACTTTCTATTTAATACATTTTTAATTCCCACATAGAAATAGAATTCAATAAAAACTATAATAAAAAAGAAAATAATTAAAAAAATTATCAAAATAATTTATTGGTTTAAATCTTGTAATTTATTTATAACTATAAATGATGACCTTTACGATGAATATTGCTAAATTAACATTTCTATGCGATTAATCGAAATTAACAAAATTGCAGAAGCATCAGAAAAAATTTCAGCTTTAGTTAGGGAAACAGAGTGTCAAAAATCAAATTACTTCTCCAAGCTATTTAATACAAATGTTTTTTATAAAAGAGAGGATCAACAGAAAATTAAGTCATTTAAAATTAGGGGTGCATACAATAAAATTTTATCACTTGACAATAATGATCTCAATAAAGGTTTGGTTTGTGCTAGTGCAGGAAATCATGCTCAAGGTTTTGCATTATCGTGTAGTTATTTAAGTAAAAGAGGAACAGTATTTATCCCTAAAAGTGCACCACAGCTAAAAATAGATCGGGTTAGCCAGTTTGGTGGAAAATTTATTGATATAAATATTCATGGGCTTAATTTTTATGACGCATATGACGAAGCTAAAATATTTACAAAAAAAAATAATATGGTTTTTATTCATCCATTCGATGATATAAAAGTCATTGAGGGTCAAGCGACACTTTTTTTAGAAATGATTAACCAAGTTGATTTTAATATTGATTATTTGTTTGTACCAATTGGTGGAGGGGGATTATTATCTGGAGCAATAAATGTTTTTAAACAACTTTCTAGATCAACAAAAATAGTTGGAGTTCAAGTTAAGGGAGCTCCAGCTATGAAAAAATCACTTGAAGCACACAAATTGATATCATTGACTGATGTCGATAACTTTGTTGATGGGGCTGTAGTTCGTAAAGTTGGTAAAATCACTTTTGATTTTTGCAAAAAGTTTCTTGATGAAATTGTTGTGGTAGATGAAGGAGAAATATGTTATAACATAGTCCTTCTATCACAAAACGAAAAAATAATTGCTGAACCAGCAGGTGCAATGTCAATTGCTGCGCTAAGAAAATATAAAAACAAAATAAAAAATAAAAATATCATGTGTTTGATATGCGGCGGAAACAATGACCCGAAAAGATTGCCAGAAATTGAGAAAAGATCACAGGATTGGCTTGAGAGGATGAAAAAATGAGACTAATTAAAGTTTGCGGAGAGACGGGGATTCGAACCCCGGCGACAGTTACCCGTCGACAGATTAGCAATCTGCTCCATTACCACTCTGGCACCTCTCCAAAAGTTTTCAAATTTAAGTTTTTTTAAATGTTTTTGGTCAGTTTTTTAACTAAATCATTTTTATTAAAAAAAACTTTACCAATGACTTTAAAACTTGTATATGTTGGAATTGCCAATATCATTCCACCAATACCAAACAATAATCCACCAGAAATAATAACAATAAAAATTTCAAGAGGATGTGATTTTACTGAGTTAGAAAAAATATAGGGTTGACTAATAAAGTTATCTATTAGTTGTGCTATTAAGTAAAAAATCGAGATGTAAAATGATGTTGGTGCAATAACATCACTAAAGTCTTGACCTAAATTACTTGTCATTGAAAGAAAAATCATCAAAAAGATACCAATGAGTGGCCCTACATATGGAATTAAGTTCAATATGGCGCAAATTAGTGCAATTACTAAGGCATCTTTAATTCCAAAAATTAGTAGCGTAAAAGTATAAATGATAAATAATATTGATACTTGCACAATTAACCCAATAAAATATCTTGAAAGCAAAACTTTTATCGTTTCAATCGATTTTTTTATTCTCGTTTTTAATTTTTTTGGAAATAATAAAACAACACTATCCTCAAAATAAATTCCATCTTTAAGTAAAAAAAATGAAATAAAAAGGACAGAGAGGATTCCGATTGTTATTGAACCCAAAACTGAACCTATCCAATTCAAAATACTTGGTATGATCTCAACACTATTTTTAGTGAGACTTTCTAAGTTTAAAATTGATTCGTTGAGAGAAATATTAAAACCCAACAGGTATTGATTTAATTCAGTGTATAAAAGATTTAATTTGTCATTTAGTGAATTTGTGTTGAGTAGAGATAGGTTTTTACCCTGTTCTAAAACAAGTGGCACTAAAAGAGATATTAGACCAGCTATTATCAATGAAAGAAGTAATAATGCTAATATGCTTGATAATGTGGTGTTAAATTTTAATTTATTATTTAAAACTTTAACAACAGGTCTTAAAATAAGAGATAATACACTTGCAATTAGAATATAACCAATTACAACTTTCAATTTTATTAATAAAAAAATTACAAAAGCAGCTAATGTAATGTAAGTTAAAAGCTTTAGTGCTATTTTATCATTAACTGTTTTCATGATGCGCAAATATATTACTTAAAACTTGAAAAAGCACTAGAGACTACAATCGCCGCAGTTTCGGATCTTAATCTATTGTTCCCCAGCGACAATGGTTCAAAGTCATTTTTTATTGCATAATCAACTTCATCTTTGTTAAAATCACCCTCAGGCCCAATCAAAACCACAGTAGACTCTTGAATTTTTGTGAGATTTGAGACTGGGATTTTTTTTATGTCTTGACATGTAGATATGAATTTATATTTTTCATCGGAGTTGTTACAGAATGTTTCAAAAAGTTCCAATTCATTTAATTTTGGCATATAATATTTTATTGATTGTTTCATTGCTGAGATGATTTTATTTTTTGATCTCAACATGTTTATACCTTTTTTTAACGTATTCTTGCTGACAATTGGTGTAATTTCTTTAATTCCAATTTCTGTTGCCTTTTCTAAAAAAAATTCAAACCGAGTTGGTGACTTCAAAAGGGATATACCAATATGTAAATTGTTTGAATTAGCCGTTTTGAAAAGCTTTTTAATTTCGAAGTGAATTTTCTTTTTTTCAATTCTTTCTATTTGACTTTCGAACCCATAACCTTTTCCGTTAGTAAACTTAATTATGTCTCCTTTTCTTTTCCTCATCACTCTTGTAATATGTTTTAAATCTTCATCACATATAGCAAAGTTCGTGGTGTTTTTATCAATTTTTGAATTATAAAAAAGTTCCATTACATTTTATACTTGGCATCTGAGACAGCATTTAACATTCCAAAATTTTTGGTTTTATATTTTAAATATCCAACGATGGCAATCATTGCTGCATTATCTGTTGTGTATTCCAATTTTGGAAAATAATGATTGACATTTTTCATATTGGATTTGAAACGCTCTCTAATCATTGAGTTCGCTGATACGCCACCGCCATACACAATATCTTTAACATCAGTTATTTTTATTGCTTTCTCTACTTTTTGATATAAAATTTCTGAGATTGTATATTGTAGAGATGCACAAAGATTATATTTCTCTCTTTGTATAAATCCCGGTTCTTGCTTTTCTTGTATTTCAACAAACCTTTTAAAGTTTGTTTTCAGTCCGCTAAAACTGAAGTTAAGTTCTTGAACTTTCGGAATTGTAAAATAAAACTTTTTGTGATTTCCTTTCTTTGACATCCTATCTATGGATGGTCCAGCGGGGTAACTTAGGCCTAGAATTTTACCACACTTGTCAAAAGCTTCTCCGATTGAGTCATCAATTGTTTCACCAATTATATCCATATCAAAATAATCATTACATCTTATAATTTGTGTATGACCACCTGAGATATTTACACCTAAAAATGGAAAATCACATTTTTGATTGCTTCCATCATGTATAAAATGTGATAATATATGTGCTTGCATATGATGAACCTCAATCAGTGGGATATTTAAACCAATGGATAGTGATTTAGCAAAAGATCCACCAACTAATAGTGAGCCTAATAAACCCGGTCCTCTGGTATAAGCAATTGCATCTATATCTTTTTTTCCGATATTTGCCTTATCAATGGCCTGTTGTACAACTGGAACAATATTTTTTTGATGAGCTCTTGATGCTAATTCCGGAACAACTCCTCCATAATTTTGGTGGACTGTTTGATTAGCAATTATGTTTGACAGAACCTTATTGTCCTGAGTTATTGCTGCTGATGTTTCATCACATGAAGATTCAATTCCAAGTATTGTAACAGGCATAATTGTTGTAAATTTTATTTAAAGAATTATTATCAAAAATAAAAAATCAAATATTAAAAGAATTTTTTTTTCAATACTAATAGCTCTTGTAGCAATTTTTGTTGTTGGTTTTTATTTGGTTGAAAAAAATCTATCCTCTATAATAGCGTCAAATATTTCATCTAATAATTTTGATTTTTCTTTGAAGGATATAAATCTGAACCTTAATGGGAAAGTCTCAGTTAATGATTTTATTATATACAATAAAGAAAAAGATACTGTGTTGTATGCCAAATCATTTAGTGCAAGTCCAACAGAACTGGTTAATTATATCAATAATGAAAAGTCAAGTTTCAAGAGCTTGAATCTTAATGGTGGTTTTATTAATGCGAATAATTTCAATTCATCTGTTTTACTAACATCAAATCAAAATGGGTTAGAAATTATAGACAATTTTAAATTTGTTAGTATTCAAAATATTGGAATTACAGATTTTGACATTTTGATAGATCAACAGGGAAAAAAGTATAACATATCAAATGATGAAATTAAAATAGAAAATCTTTTGATTAAGAACAGTCAGATTCAATTTTCAGTTTCTGATTTCAAGTCAAAAATTAATGCCAAAGAGGTATCAATTCTTTCAGATGTGTTGATTAAGGATAGTGATGTAAGACTTGATTTTGAAAAGTTTTCCTATGGCAATTCTATTTTTACTGGAATTATTCATTTAAAAAATGTAAATGAAATCAAAAAATTTAATTATAACGGTTATTTTAAAAATTCAATTCTAAATAGTTCTGATTTTAAAACTCCAATAACCAATTTGGATATCCAAATAGAGTCTTTTTTTGAAGGAAATATTGATGAGATTAAATTTAAAGATTTAAATGCTAAAAGTTTAGAAAATGAATTGATTACAGATTTATTTTTTAGATTTTCTGAAAGCTTTAATGATTCTGATATTGCATTTGAGCTCAAGAGTTTTGACTCATCAACAACTTTTATTTATTCTTTATTTCCAGACTTATTTGGTACAGTTATTCCTTCGGCTTTTAAAAATATTGGAAAACTAGAAATGGATGGAATTTTTACCAAAAATGATGATATTATACTTTCCAATGCAAACATTAAAACTGAATTCGGTGTGATTGATTATGACATTAAACTTTCCAATCTTAAAAATATAAATATTGCAAAATACCAAGGAAGTTTTAATGGCAATAGTTTTGATTTAGCAAAAATAATCAACCTTCCTTTTGAACTTCAGTCTGACTTTAGTTTTAGTATTAATGGTCAGGGTTTTGATGAAGAAAACTTAAAATCATCTGTTGTTGGTCAAATGAATAAAGTTATTATTAACAACTATCTATATGAAAAAATCATGATTAACGGGGATGTTAGTGACAAACAGTTTACGGGCTCTTTAATTGTTGATGACAACAATTTGAATTTAAATTTCGATGGATTGATTAATTATTCCAATGATTTGGTTGAATATGATTTTAATGCAAATATCAAAAAGGCAAATCTAGATGAAATTAACCTCAGCAAAGTCAAGAAACAATCCATTTTTGGTAATATTAGTGCAAAACTAGTTGGAGAGAATTTTCAATCAATGATAGGTGATATATCTTTTACTGATTTTATTTTAACTGGTCTCGATGATGAATACCAATTTGAAAATTTAACTATTCAATCAAGGATTAACAACGAAAAAAGATTTTTTAATATAAACTCTGAAGATGCAGTTTCAGGAATTCTTATTGGAGACTTTAATTTTTTACTTCTACCAACCCTTATGAAAAATTCAATTCTTTCGGGATATAACAACTATTCACCTTCAAAAAATAATAGTGAATTTGATTTGAGTTTTAATTTGAATTTAAAGCCAAAATTCGCGAATATTATAAGTAAAAAATTTACGATAGACCAAAACACCTTCCTGAGCGGAGAATTTGATACTGATAATTATAAAATAAAAATTCAAACACCGAGTTTGGAATTTTCTAAAGTCATAGTAGATGACTTTACACTCAATATCTCAAATAACTCTGGGAATATAAATATCAGCACTGTAAAATCTAATTATTTTAATGGAGAAAATATTGAAATCTCTCTAGCAAAAATTGGAGATTTTACCAGTGTGGATCTAAATTTCAAACAATTAGATAATAGTTCTGGTTCTCTACAATTTGAGCATACAATTAATCCTAACCAACGATCTGAATTTCTAATCAAAGAATTAGCATTTGTATTTAATGGAACAGATTGGCAACTAAAAAAACAATCTAAAGGCAGAGCTAGTAATTTATTAATAATCGGGGATAAGTACACTGAACTAAAACCTACGAATATTTTTTCATCAGATCAAAGTATTGAGTTTAACTACTTTGATGATGAGAATGATTTTGTTTTTTCATCTGATTTTGATAATGTAGACTTTTCCTCAATTGTACCTAAACCCAAAAATATTTTTTATGAAGGAAAAATTAATGGTTCAATTCAGCTCGAGAAATCTGATGGTCTCTATCTTGGAAGCTCAGATGTAAGTATTGGGTCTTTTTCCGCAAATGGTAATGTTTTAGGTGATGCTAGTCTATCTATTGATAATTCATTAAATCAAGATAGTTACAATTTGGAGTTCATAATTAAAAATAAACGTAATAATATTTTTGATCTAGCAGGTGTTTTTAAGATTGAAGATGATGATTATCCAATGAACTTCAAATTAATTACAAGAAATTTTAATATTGCACCATTCTCAGCAATTGGAGAAAATGTTCTTCAAAATTTTAAAGGTTATTTTAACTCTGATATTGATGTTACAGGAACTTTCTACAAGCCTATTTTTGAGGGTTACATTAATGCCGTAGATTCCAGCTTTGATGTTCCATACCTTGGTTTACGCTATGGTTTTGTGGATGACCCGACTTTTACTCTAAATAATCAGACTATAAATATTAAAGATTTTACTTTAAATGAAAAAAAATCAAACACGAGTGGAGTAATGAGTGGAAAAATATCCCACAACAGATTAAAAGATTGGTTTTTAGATTTTAAAATTGAATCTAAAAACCTAATTGCTTTGAATACCCAATCATCTGAAAATGAATATTACTATGGTACAGGATTTTTAAACGGTTCTGCTTATTTTATTGGACCAGGAAAAGATTTAGATATAGAAATTAATGGTGCTACTCAAGAAAATACAAAAATTATAATTCCAATTAGATATGGTGATGGTTTGGATCAATTGTCTTACCTAACATTCAAAGAGAATAATAACGACTCAACAACAAATTTATTAAATCAAGGCTTAGAAGTTTTTTTAAATATTAATATCAATAAAAATGCTGAGATCGAAATTATATTTGATGAAAAAACTGGCTCTAAAATTTCTGGGTTGGGGGAGGGTCAATTCAATATAATTTCTGACTACACTGATAATTTTACTATTGATGGAGAGTTTACTCTTGAAACTGGATACTATTTTTATAAGAATTTTGGTATTGTTGAAAGAGTTTTTGATTTAAATAAAGGGGCAAACATAGTATGGAACGGCGATCCATATAAGGGAATCATTGATGCGAAAGCTAGATATAATGTCCCTGGTGGGGCAAATCCTGCACCATTAATTCAGAACACCTCATTCAATAGAAAAATTCCTACATACGTAGATGTAGAGCTTCAGGGTGAACTATCTAATCTTGAAACTCCAAATTTTGAAATTATTTTTCCAAATACGAGTGGTTCAATAAAATCGGAGTTAGATTATTATCTAAATGATTCTGAAAAAAAACAAACCCAAGCCATATCTTTGATATCACAAGGTTATTTCTTAGACAATTCATCCTCAAGTCTTGTATCAACCCAGACAATAACAAATAATTTGTTTCAAAGAGCTTCAGGGATTATTGATGATTTACTTGGTGGTGATGATGATAAAATGAATTTGGGTATTAATTATGAGCAGGGTGATAAGTTTTCAACCTCAAGTCTTCTTAACAGGGATAGAATTGGTCTTTCACTGCAAAGTGAAATAAGCGATAAGATTTTAATTAATGGAAAAATTGGAGTTCCAGTCAGTGGGACGGAAGAAAATGTAATTCTTGGAAATGTTCAAATAGACTTTTTATTAAACAATTCAGGCAGTTTAAGAGCAAAAGTTTTTAATAAAGAAAATGAATACCAGTTTTTCGGAGATGAAATTGGTTTTACTCAGGGAGTGGGTATTTCATATGATGTTGAATTTGATAGTTTCTCAGAGTTAATATCAAGTTTAAAAAAGAGTAGAAAAGAGAAATAATCTTTATATTTAAATTACAACAACAATTTACCATGAAACAAAATATTATCCCTAAAAGGTTATTTACTGCTAGTTGCTTTGCATTAATAACAACTGCAATGACTTTTGCAATAAGAGTTAAATTAGAAATGGTCTTTAATCAAGACTATTTGCTTACGTTAGAAGAAATTGGTTATGCTTTTGCACCTGCTTTTTGGGGATTTACATTAGCAATGATGATAGGAGGGTTTTTTGTTGATTTATTTGGAATGAAAAAGATAATGAACATAGCCTTTTTTGGTCATTTGACTGGGATTATCGTAACAATTTTAGCAAGAGATTATATTACATTATTTTGGGGCACTACTCTGATTGGAGTTGCAAATGGAATGGTTGAAGCAGCTTGTAATCCTCTTGTTGCAACACTTTATCCGAATGAAAAGACTAAAATGTTAAATAGATTTCATGTTTGGTTCCCTGGCGGAATAGTTATTGGGGGAGTGCTTGGATTTATAATTATGGATTTCATGGGACTGAGTTGGATGATTTTAGCAGGTACATTATTGATCCCACTTTTGATTTATGGTTTTTTATTTTTTAATGCTCAATTTCCTAAAACCGAAAGGGTAACTAGTGGAGTTTCTTACAGAGATATGATTAAAAATTGTTTTCAACCACTTTTTATTTTCATGTTAATATGTATGATGTTTACAGCAGCAACTGAGCTTGGTACCACTCAAAGAATTGAGGTTTTGTTGGGAAAATCTTTGGAATCCCCAATTTTAATATTGGTTTTTATAAATGGATTAATGGCTTTAGGAAGGCTTTACGCTGGACCAATTGTTCATAAACTAAGTATTACAAAAGTTTTATTATTTTCCGCAATATTCTCTTGCTTAGGTTTGTTTTTACTTGCTAACACAAGTGGTGCGATGACATTTGTAGCTGCTGCAGTTTTTGCAATTGGCGTTTGTTATTTTTGGCCAACTATGCTTTCTTTTGTTTCTGAGAAAATTCCTGAAAGTGGAGCCTTAGGTTTATCATTAATGGGTGGGGCTGGAATGTTATCTGTCTCATTTGTTTTGCCGCAAATGGGTAAGTTAATGGACTCTAATACTACAGGATCCGAATTGCTCTTATTATATGCATATATTCCTGCAATATTAATTGTTGCATTTCTAATTCTTCATATTTATGTTAAAACAAAAAAAATATGAAAAAAAAAATTAGATTAGGTTTTATCGGTGGTGGGCACAATTCCCTTATAGGTATACTTCACAAAGTATCAGCGTACATGCACGACAGATATGAAATCGTTGGAGGTGTTTTCAATTCTAAATATGAGGATAGTCTTGAGTCTGCTCGAGAAATTGGTATTAGTAAAGATAGAATATATAAAGATATAGATGACATGATCGCGGTTGAGAATGAAATACCAAATGAATCAAGAATTGAAGCAGTTTGTATTTTAACTCCAAATAATTCTCATTTTGAGATTGCAAAAAAATTTCTTGAAAATAAATATCATATAATATGTGAAAAACCGTTAACAATTTCATTAGGCGAGGCCAAATACCTACTCTCTATCAAAGAAAAAAATAATTTAGTTTTTGCAGTTACACATACTTATACTGGCTATCCAATGGTCAGACAAATGACAAAAATGATTTCAGAGGGTCTAATAGGAAATATTCAGAGAGTTGATTCTCAATATTTACAGGGTTGGATTAATCCAATAATTCATGAAAAGAAAAAAAGAAAAAGTTCATGGAGATTAGATCCAAAAATTAGCGGAATAAGTTCATGTGTTGCTGATATTGGAACTCACGCATTTAATATGCTTGAACTAGTTACTGGTTTAAAGGTTGATAAAGTACTTTCTGATATAAACAGTCTATACAATGATAATCCACTTGATATAGATGCTAATATTTTAGTTAGAATGAATAATGGTGCAAAGGGAGTAATTAGATCAAGTCAAATTGCTACGGGTGAGGAAAATAATTTAAGAGTTAGTATATATGGAGATAAAGGTTATTTAAAATGGCAACAAGAAAATCCAAATAAACTTTACTTTTTAAAAGAAAATGAACCAATAAAGGTTCTAAAACCAGGACATGAGTATAATTATCCAATTACCCTCAATTCATCAAAGTTACCACCAGGGCATCCAGAGGGTATATTTGATGCAATGGGTAACATTTATTTAGGCGCTGCAAAAGCTATTCGAGGTGAAAATTTTTACGATCATGAATTTCCTACTATTTATGAGGGAGTCAGGGGAATGGATTTTATTGAAAAAGTAATTGAATCTCACAATAGAGGAAACGTTTGGCTAGAATTAGAAAAATAACTTAATCCTTTCCAAAATTTAACTTAATTTTACTAAAGAATAAATGAAGACTATAGGAGTTTTAACATCTGGAGGTGATTCACCTGGTATGAACACAGCCCTGAGATCTATTGTTAGAACTTGTGCGCATTACAAAATCAAATGTGTTGGTATAGTTAGAGGATATTCCGGGCTCATAGAAGACAATACCAAAGTGCTTAATACAAGAAGTGTAAGGGGTATTATAAACAAAGGAGGTACATTTTTATATTCAGCAAGATGTGATGAGTTTAGACAGGCTTCAGGTAGAAAAAAAGCCTACAAAACATTAAGAAATAATAATATTGATGGTTTAATTGTTATTGGAGGAGACGGCTCTTTCACTGGAGCTTTAAAACTTAAAGATGAATTCAATTTTCCCGTAATAGGAATACCGGGCACAATCGATAATGATATATTTGGAACATCACACACATTAGGCTATGATACTGCTTTGAATACAGTAATGGACGCTATCGACAAAATTAGGGATTCTGCTATTTCACATGATAGATTATTTTTTGTTGAGGTAATGGGTAAAGATGCTGGCTACATTGCACTGAGATCTGGAATTGCTATTGGTGCCCAAGAAATTTTAATACCTGAGGTTAATACCAAGATTAATGATCTGATAGATTCACTTAAAAATAGTAAGAAATCTGGAAAAACCTCTAGTATTATTGTAGTTGCAGAGGGGTATAAACCAGGTAAAAATGTATATCAAATAGCTGATGAAATTCAAGAGAAATTGCCTAATTATCAAGTACGAGTTTCTGTTTTGGGCCACATACAAAGAGGCGGAAGACCTAGCTGTTTTGATAGAGTTTTGGGAACAAAAATGGGTGTTAAGGCTGTTGAATTATTAAAAGATGCCAAAACAGGAATAATGGTTGGTACTCAGCATGGAAAAATTGTAACAGTTCCACTTAAAAAAGCCATCTCTGAAAAAACAAAAATTGATAAAGACTTGCTTAGAATTTCAAAAATAATGAACACTTAAATATAAAACATGAAAAAAATTAAAATTGGAATAAATGGTTTTGGAAGAATTGGCAGAATGGTTCTAAGATCTGCTATCACTAGGGGAGATGTTGAAGTTGTTGCTATTAATGATTTATTAGATATTAAACACCTTGCATATTTACTAAAATACGACTCGGTTCATGGCGTTTTTGATGCTAAAATATCACATGATGAAAATCATCTATTTGTTAATGATCAAAAAATTATAATATCTGCACTAAGAAATCCCAATGAAATTTCATGGGATAGAAAAGGGGTTGATGTTGTTCTTGAATGTACAGGTCTTTTTACAACTCATGATACAGCTAAGCTTCACCTCGATGGAGGAGCACCTAAAGTTGTAATTTCAGCACCATCTAAAGATGCTCCAATGTTTGTCATGGGAGTTAACCACAATGAGGTTAAGAACTCTGATTTGATTATATCTAACGCTAGTTGTACAACAAATTGTTTGGCGCCACCAATTAAAGTATTAAATGATAATTTTGGAGTTGAGGAAGCATTGATGACAACAGTGCATGCTGTGACTGCAACTCAATTTACCGTTGATGGTCCATCAAAAAAGGATTACAGAGGAGGAAGAAGCTCGCTGCTAAATATAATTCCTGCCTCTACCGGAGCTGCAAAAGCCGTAACAAAAGTTATACCATCTCTTGAGGGAAAAATAACTGGTATGGCATTCAGGGTACCAACTGCAAATGTTTCTGTTGTTGATTTAACTGTAAAGTTGTCAAAAGAAACCTCATATGAAGAAATTATGAAAGTAATGAAAAATGCCTCTCAAAATGAGATGAAAAATATACTAGGTTTTACGGACGAGGACGTAGTTTCTCAAGATTTCATAGGTGACGCAAGAACGTCGATTGTTGATTCCAAAGCTGGTATTCAGCTAAATTCGAAATTTTATAAAATTATATGCTGGTATGATAATGAAGCAGGCTATTCAAATAAATTAATCGATCTTGCCATTCACTCAAATGGTTAATCTCTGATATGAAACTCATAGTTGATAGTGGTTCTACTAAAACTGATTGGATTGGTGTTGATGAAAATGATTCTAAAGTGTTTGAAACCCAAACACTTGGTCTTAACCCTCAAGTTTTAACAAGTAACATTATTAAGGAAAGAGTTATAAATAACTTTGAACTTTATCAAAGCAGAAAAAAAATTACTCATTTATATTTTTATGGAGCTGGATGTGGAACTGAACCACCTAGAATACTCATAAAAAAAGTTTTTGAGTCAATCTTTTCTAATGCATCAATTACTATTAAAGAGGACACATATGCAGCTGTATACGCATGCTCAGATAAAGGTGAGAAGTCTATTGTTTCCATAATTGGTACAGGTTCTAATTGTACATATTTTGATGGTGAAAAAATTATTCAAAAGGTTACCTCCTTGGGTTATATATTAATGGATGATGCCAGTGGAAATTATTTTGGCAGACAACTAATAAGAGATTATTTTTTTGAAAAAATGCCCTCATCTGTCTCCAAAGAATTCTACAGAAAATACCGATTAGACGCTAGTGAGGTAAAAGATAGGCTTTACAAACAACCAAACCCAAACACATATCTTGCTAAATTTGCCAAGTTTATAATAGAAAATAAAGACTTAAATTACTGTAATAAATTAATTACAAAGGGATTTAATCTTTTTGTTAAAAATCAGATTGAACAATTTGACGACTGCAAACAAATCCCTCTTCATTTTGTTGGGTCAATCGGATTTTATTTAAAAGATGAGCTTGAGAAAGTTCTCAAAAAAAATGACCTAAAATTGGGTAAGGTTTTGAAAAGACCAATTGAGGGGCTTGTTAATTACCACCTCAAAAATATCTAGTTATTAAATACTGCAATCATATCGATCTCAACATTCACCCCTAATGGTAGTCCACTAACCTCAATTGTTGTTCTTGCTGGTGGATTTGATTTAAAGTAAGAGCCATAGACATTGTTCACTGCTGAAAAATCGTTCATGTTTGTCAAATATATTTTTGTCCTAACAACATTATCGAACATTAAACCAGCCTCTTTTAAGATATTTTCGATATTTTTCATTATTTGGGTGGTTTCATCTTCAATATTACTCTTAATGATTGTATTCGATATTGGGTCAATTGCTACTTGACCAGAAATGTAAAGCGTATTGCCAGCTCTAACAGCCTGGCTGTAGGGACCCACAGGCTTTGGAGCATGATCACTATTTATAATTGTTTTCATATTTGTTTGTTGATATATAGACGGACTATATAAAATTAAAAAAATAAATAAAAATTTTTTCATTATTACAATCTTTTATCAGGCTCTCTTCTTTTGTCGTATTTAAGGTCACTAAGGAATCCTGACTTAATGCCAATGAAAAAGTACCAAGATTCTCTGTTACTGAACGGCACCCAGCTAAAATTCATCTTCCAGCTATCTAAATCTCGTTCAAATCTTAACTGTGTATAAGTAAATCCTTTGTTTTTAAAATCATATCCTGATGAACCACCAACTTTCCATTTTTTTGAGAGCATAATATTTCCAGAGAACATTAATGAATTGTTTCCAATCCTTTTTTGTCCTCTGTTGTTCAAGTATGTTAATGAGTGTGCAAATCTAAAATCCCATTGTATCTTATTATTGTACTCAGCAGTATTTTCATTTTTCTCGTCATTTAGATCTTCATTATCGAAAGTACTTCTGGATAGGTCGTCACTAGAACCAAATAAGTCATCGGCTCTTCCTCCACCAGTTAAGTTTTCAACATTATCTTTATTTGAACCCTCCCCTAAAGATTTACTATCAATAGAAAAAGACATATTTATGTTAGCACTTGTCATTCTAAATAATTTTCCATTTTTGATATTTAGCTTATCAATCCTGGCACCTAACTCATTTATTTGATAGGGATCAAATGTTGCTCCTAGATTAATATTTAATTTATTATTGAAAAGATTAGTTCCCCCAGTCATTCTAACAGGACTAAGTTTTAATGAATCAGCTGCTAAATTGTAACTTGTTGATAAGTTAAGGTTATTTAGAATTGTTATTTTTTTTGGTTCAGATGCTAAACTATCTTTTGACCTAACCTTAGCTTCAAGATTATTGCTTATTTGCAAACCAATAGAACTGGAATATGTTTTAGATGGTGAACCAAAAAAATTTTCTTCAAACCTTGTGTATTCTGCTGTATTTCCGTTAGCGTCAATAATGTATGTATCGTAGTATTCATCAAAGCTTGGTCTTATACTATAATTAATTGATGGTCTAATTACGTGTCTTATAGCTTCAATTTTCGATTCCTTTTTAAAGTTAAATAAACCATACACTGTTGTGCCTATACCCATTCCAAAGTTATATTGACCAAATCTATCAAAGCCTTTTATTTCTATCTTTTCACCTGAACTTTCTGTCTCTGGATCATAGTCGCTCCTTTGTAATGTAGATCCAGTCCATACTTCTTCATAGTTTCCACTCATACTTACACTGAGATGTTTCAAAAGTTTGAAGTTTGTACTAATAGGAATTGTATGTCTCATTCCATATTTGGCATCATCAAACATTTCTTTTTTTAAGAAAAGAGAGTCTGTTGTTGTAACTCGATTTTCTCCCCTAAAATTATATTGCATATTAATATTCTTTAAAATGCCTTTCTTCTGACTATTTCTTTTAACAAATGGATATATTCTTTCCATACTACCTTGAAAAGTTGGTAAAACTAAGTTTACACTATTAGATCTTGTGTTTTGGGAGTGTGAAGCACTAATTGACATGTTAACAGATGGATATCCTCTAAATGTTTTTGAATAAGAGACAGATGAGTTTAAGGAATTATTAAGAAAATTTGGTGTATTTATTTGATTTAGTGATTCTCTGAAATAATTGCTGCTACCCAAGTTAACAGAAGCCGAAAATCTACTATTTGGGTTAGCTTTTGAATCTTGGGAATGTGACCATCTAAAATTATATATGTTTGATTTCGAGTAACCAGGAAGTCCTCTTTCACCATCTATCAGATTCTCAAAACGAATACTTAGTCTGCCATTATATCGATACCTCTTCCTGTAACTTGATTCAACCCTAAAACCATAACTTCCGTTGGTGTAATAATCGCCTAAAAGAGTTAAATCAAAAAAGTCCGATGCTGCTATGTAGTAACCTCCATTTTGAACAAAGTATCCTCTTCTGTTGGTTTGTCCAATTGAGGGAAATATAAAGCCGGAGTTTCTGTCTTTTGCTAATGGGAAATAACCAAAAGGTAAAAAAATTGGTGTAGGAACATCATATATATATAGATTGCTAGGTCCTGCTATTATTTTATTATCTGGTATAAATTTTCCTGATCTAATTCTTATATAATACTCAGGATCCTCAATATTTCTAGACGTAGTTACTTTAGCTTCCTTTATAAAATAGACTGAATCATTTTCTTTTTTTGTTGCCTCTGAAAATACATTCATTTCACTTTGTTTTGTTTTAGAATTCCAAATCAAAGCTTTTTTGGTTTCAAAGTTATATCTGATTGAATCTGGATTTATTTCTTCGCCAGCTTGTTTAAATACAGGACTTTGTACAAGATTTCCCAAAGAATCTTTGATTCTACCTGCAGAAACAATATTGGTTTCCCAATTGAATTTAATTATTCCTGACTGTAATTCAATATCAGTATAGTAAAGTTCAGCCCTATCAAAAAGAGTTATAATTTTATTTTTATTATCAACACTAACATATCCTTTCGCTTTTCTATCAACCTTATCAATTAAAATTTTATTATTTATTAATGTATCAACAACAATTGAATCAATATCTTTTTCTTGCGCTAAAACAAAAAAATTTGATAGGAAGAGTGCTAAGCTTATTAAAACACAGTTTTTATGTTTATTATTTATATGCAAACCTTGTAAGATTTAACTAAATTAATGATAATTTTATTAGAGGAGTAAAATGAATTTCTGCAGATACCTTTGGATATTTTTATTAATAATTAATTATAGTATTTATTCTCAGTCAATTGATTCCAATTTTACCCTTGTGATTGATCCTGGTCATGGAGGAAAGGATCCTGGTAATACTGGAAATGGGTATTTGGAAAAAAAAATCGCCCTAAGCATTGGACTTAAAATTGGAGAAAGATTAAAAAAGTATAAAAATATAAGTGTTATATATACCCGAAAAACAGATGTTTTTGTTGACTTGTACAGACGAGCAAAAATAGCTAATGATGTTCAAGCTGATTTATTCATTTCAATTCACTGTGATGCCCACACCTCCAATGCATATGGTGCTGGAACCTTTGTTTTAGGACTTCATGCCAATGAGAGAAATTTTAAGATTGCACAGAAAGAAAATTCTGTAATTTTTTTAGAAGATGATTATCAACAGAAATATGAGGGGTTTGATCCAAATAATCCAGAATCTGTCATCAGTTTAGTTTTAATGCAGGAGGATTATCTCGATAAAAGTATAGTAGCTGCAAATTTTATTCAGAAATCATTTGTCAATAGACTTAAAAGAAGAGATAGGACAGTAAAGCAAGCAGGATTTTTAGTGCTCAGAAATACTTTCATGCCAAGTGTTTTGGTGGAAACAGGTTTTTTAACAAATAAAAGCGAGGGAAGTTATTTAAACTCAAATAAAGGGCAAAATGAAATGGCTGATGCAATATCTGATGCAATAATAAATTATTTTAAAGCATTAGATAATCCGTCAAAATCTTCTGAAAATTTAACTCGAATTGACAAGTACGAGTTTAAAATCCAAATTTCAGCATCAAAAAGACTTTTACCTCTCAAAAGCTATAATTTTAATGGATTGACAAATTTATCAGTTAAGAAGGTTGGAAGCATTTATAAATATTTTTTTGGATTAACAAACAGTTATGACGAAGCAAAAAAATTACTGAGAAAATCAAAAAGTTCTGGCTACAAGTCCTCTTTTATCGTGTTGGAAAAAAATGGAAAAGCATATGATTTAGACAAATACCTAAGTGAAATATGACATTAATTCATAAATTTGATTGTCTATGAAATTATCATACGAAATCAAAACCGCCTTATTGGTTATGTCAGGAATTTTTTTGTTCATTGTTATGATCAATTACTTAAAATCAAATGATATTTTTGTTTCTGACAGATCTTTTTTTGCGATTTATGAAGACGTAGAGGGAGTATCAACAGGTACCCCCGTTACTATCAGTGGATTTAATGTTGGTAGCGTTCAGGACATTTCATTTTTTGGAGACGATGCTAAGTTACTGCTGAAATTTAGAGTTGAAAATGATTTTGAATTTTCTTCAAACAGTATTGCTCAAATTTATGAGACTGGATTAATTGGTGGTAAAGCATTGGCAATAATCCCAGTTAATGGAAAAAACCTAGCCATAAGTGGAGATACTTTGCAATCTGATATTGCACCTGGTCTTACCGAGCTTGTAAATGATAAATTATCTCCGTTGCAAGAAAAAATAGAATCAATGGTTGTAAGTGCTGATTCGCTTTTGATTGCAGTCAATTCTGTTTTTGATATTGAAACCAAGCAAAACTTAACCACCAGTATAGAAAACTTTTCAGCAACGATACAAAGTGCTAAAAAAAGTGTAGATGTCCTCGAAGAGGTCTTGGGAAACAATGAAAATCGTCTAAACTCCATAATTGTAAATGCAGATCAGTCCCTCAAAAACTTTTCTAACCTTTCAGAAAATTTTGATGAGCTTGACTTAGTTATCGAAAATTTATCAAAATCATCAACCAACATAAACAGTATTACAAGTGAAATAAAGGCAGGAAATGGCTTGGTTAATAAACTTGTTTATGACGAAGTGTTTGTCGAGTCTTTGGATCAAATATCTTCAAATATTAATCTTCTCTTAGAGGATTTGAGAATGAATCCTAAACGATACGTTCATTTTTCTTTATTTGGAAAAAAAAATAAAACCTACTCCAAAGAATAGATAAAGAAAATAAACAATTAATTATATTTGTTTATGCAATTTTTGCCTAACGTTTTATTTGCTCTATTTTTTTTCTCTTCCATAATTTTTTTCTTTAAGAATTGTAAAAAAATATATCGTAATATCAATCTCGCAAGACCAATTGACAGATTTGATAATAAAAAAGAAAGATTTTTTAAAATGTTAATGCTTGCCTTTGGTCAGTCAAAAATGTTAGACAAACCAGTTGTTGGTTTATTACACTTAGTTGTTTATGTTGCTTTTGTTTTAATTAATATAGAGTTATTAGAAATTATTTTAGATGGCTTTACAGGAAAACACCGGATATTAGCTCCATACCTTGGTAGTTTTTATAACTTCCTTATTGCATTCTTTGAAATATTAGCATTATTGGTAATTATTTCTGTTGTAATTTTTTGGATTAGACGAAATATTATAAAAATTAGAAGATTTATTTCCAATGACCTTAAAGGATGGCCCAAAAGTGATGCGGACTATATTCTTTACATTGAATTAATTTTAATGATTCTTTTTCTCAATATGAATGCAACTGATTTAATTCTTCAAAATGCCTCATACTCTGAAATGTATAAGTCATTCGGTTATTTTCCAATCAGTCAATTTTTTGTTCATCTATATAATGGACTTTCATTAGAAATAATATTTATTGTAGAAAGACTTTCTTGGTGGATGCACATAATGGGTATTCTCTTTTTCTTGAATTATTTATATTATTCTAAACATTTACATATTTTACTTGCATTTCCCAATACGTATTTTTCAAATCTAGATAATCCCGGTAAGTCAACTAATTTAAAATCAGTTTATAATGAGATAAAGTTAATGATTGATCCATCATACAAAATTCCAGAAACCGAATTAAAAAATGATATTAAGTTTGGTGCATCTGATATATTTGATTTAAACTGGTTTCAATTATTAAATGCATATACATGTACTGAATGTGGTAGGTGTTCAAGTGAGTGTCCAGCAACTCAAACAGGTAAACTACTATCCCCAAGAAAAATAATGATGAAAACAAGGGATAGGATTGAGGATGTCAGTAAAAATATTGATAAAAA
>ENA-OSEY01000216-OSEY01000216.1-marine-metagenome-genome-assembly--contig:-NODE-216-length-42564-cov-4.013392_pt1 | contig 42564 bp, 40 predicted proteins | sample MGYA00248465_ERZ534230 | MGnify/ENA primary metagenome ERZ534230 (study PRJEB26409, sample SAMN06344110) | marine metagenome | isolation source: Sea water from surface | place: Atlantic Ocean:Southern... | reverse complement strand
AAAAGTAGAGCTGCTAATCCTTCTATTAAAATTGGTATTTGTGGTGAACATGGTGGAGATCCAGAGTCTATAGATTTTTGTAAAAAAATTGGTTTAGATTTTGTTTCATGTTCTCCTTTTCGTGTTCCAATCGCAAGAATAGCAGCCGCTCAATAAATTTTATTATTTTAATTTTTTTATACTCAATTTTTTATATATTTTACTTGCATGATTGCAATAGTAGCTTTATGAGCTATTCACTGTGTGGTTATTGAGATAAAAGACAGATTTTACATGAAAATAAATTTTTTAATTTTTTTTAAAATCTTTTTTATATTATTTTTTAATTCGTTATCATCAGAAGAATTAAAAAATAGTATTGAAGAAAGAAAAACTGATACTTATGCATTTTTACAAGATTTTATTAACTCTGATCTGATTTTTATATCTTCCTTAGGCCAAAATGCTTTAAAAAATTTTTCAGGTTTTTCTGATTTGGATGAAGGAAAGTTTTCTTTTGAGACAATCGATAATTTTCCTAAACCCAGACCAACTTCTGAGATGAAATGTTTAGCAGAAGCTATTTATTTTGAAGCCAGAGGTGAAGCTCTTGAAGGACAGTATGCTGTTGGAGAAGTAATTATCAATAGAGTATTGTCAAAAGATTTTCCAAACAGTGTGTGTGGAGTAATCTCAGAAGGAGCTAATAGACTAAATGCTTGTCAATTTTCTTATAATTGTGATGGTAAGCTGGAGACCATAACAGAGAAAAAAATTTATGAAAGGATTTTAAAGTTATCCAAAATTCTATTAGAGCCTTCTGCTAGGTTTCTTACCAGTGGAGCAACCTTTTATCATTCTAAGTTAGTGAGCCCTAGTTGGTCAAAGAAATTTATAAAAACTAATGAAATTGGAAATCATGTTTTTTATAAATTGCCATAAATTCAAATTAATTACTACATTCTTTAAAAATTAAATTAATATTTCATATTGGAGGTGCTGATTGGATCAGATTTTTGTTAAGGATTTTGTTCATGAAACTGAAATAGGTGTTTATCAATCTGAATTTGGAAAAAAACAAAGATTAAGGTTTAATGTATTTTTGACAATCGACTATGATAAAAAAAATAAAAATGATAATATAGAAAATGTTATTACTTATGAGATTATTTTGCGTGCTATTGAAAAGCATACTTCTGAAGGAAGATTATATCTTTTGGAAACACTAGCTAATAAGATTTCAGATACTTGTTTTAGTGATTCTAGAATTAAGACAATCGATATTCAAATTGAAAAATTAGATAGAATAAAGGGTTCTTTAGGAATTAGAATGATTAATAAGAATGGTTAAAGTGAGACATAAATATAATATTATTTTTGATCTTGACGGGACATTGGTGCATACAGCGCCTGCTTTAGCCAAAGCAGCTAATTATCTACTTAGAGAATTAAATTTACCTGAAATAAGTACAGATGTTTATTCATCCTTTATTGGTGGTGGTATTAAAAAACAAGTTCAAAGGTTACTAAACCATTTTGGATATAGTTATAGCTCTATCGAGAAGTATGAGAAGAGATTTAAAGACTTTTATTATATTGATCCATATTTTCAAACTTATCTTTTTCCAAATGTAAAAAATAGTTTAACTGAGTTAAAATCTTTGAATTTTAATATTGCTATATGTACTCAAAAAAATAGAGAGCCTGCCTTAAAAATTTTAGACCATTTTGGAATTAAACAATTTTTTACAGGATTTGCCTTTGGAGATTCGTTAGAGGTACTTAAGCCAGATCCATTGATGGTAAAATTAGCAACAAAAAATTTTAGTCCAAAAAAAAATATTTATATAGGTGATAGTAATACTGATTTAAAAACTGCAAGAAATTCAAATTCGATTTTTATTTTATTTACTGAAGGTTACAGAAAAGAAAATATCTCAGAATTAAAGCCAGACTATTTCTTTTCGAATTATAGGAATTTACTTGAACTGATAAAAAAAATTTAATGTTGAGGGTTTAATTATTTGTCTAAATATTTTCAACCATTAATAAATTTTGGGCCATACCCTACGAAAGGAAGTACTTTTTTGGCTGATCCAACGTTTTGGTTTGATAGAGTCAAAGTGCTGGAAAGAGATAAAACTCCCCAAATTGTAAGAGTAAAAGATATTCCTAAAAGAGTTATCAAAGAAATTTCAAATCCATTTAATATTTGTGGTTATAAAAAAGGACCACTTATTATGGGTATTCTAAATCTTTCCCCTGATAGTTTTTCAGAAACAAATGAATCGAGTAAAACTAAAGCTTCTAATTCTATAATGAATTTAATTCAAAAGGGAGCGGACATTATAGATATTGGAGGCCAATCAACTAAACCTAATTTTGATGATATTTCAAATGAGTTAGAAAAAAATCGTATTAAAAAAACATTAAAATCAATGAAAAATTATTCAAATGTTATATTTTCTATAGACACAAGAAAGGCAAATGTCGCTGATTATGCTTTAAATAAGGGAGCAACAATTTTTAATGATGTTTCTGCATTAGAATTTGATCCTGAAAGTATTAAGATAGTAAAAAAACATAAATGTTTCGTTTGTCTAATGCATAATTCTGGTAATGGAATAGATCTTCATAAAAAATTATCTGGAAAAAACTTTATGCTTGATATTTATGACTATCTTTTCAATAGGATAAATTTTTTGTTATCATGTGGTATTCCAAAATCCAAAATTATTATTGATCCTGGTATTGGCTTTGGGAAATCACTTTGTCAAAATTTACAAATAATTTCCAATATTAGTTTATTTCATTCATTAGGGTGCCCAATATTAGTAGGATTATCTAGAAAAGGTTTTATTGGAAAAATTACTGGAGAAGTTGAACCAAAAAAAAGAAAATTGAGTTCAGTTATTTTAGCATTTGAGCTTATCAAAAAAGGAGTTCATATTATTAGGGTGCATGATATTAAAGATACATATAAAATGGTAAAAATTTTTAATACCTTGAAAGTAAATATATGATTTTGAAAGTTTGTAATGGTTAGGAAAATTTTTGGAACCGATGGTATTAGGGGTAAAGTCAATACACAATTTATAACTGCAGAATTTGCGCAGAAATTAGGTGTTGCCTGTGGCAAATATTTTTTATCGAAAATTGGTGGAGAAGGATCTAATAGGGTAATAATTGGTAAAGATACTAGACGTTCAGGTTATATGTTAGAAACTGCGCTTACATCAGGTTTTACATCAATTGGTATGGACGTATTTCTATTAGGGCCTATACCTACTCCAGCTGTAGGTATGCTTACAAGATCAATGAGAGCAGATCTTGGGGTTATGATTTCAGCATCACATAACCATTTTGAAGATAATGGTATTAAATTTTTTGGTCCAGACGGATTTAAATTATCGGATAATGTTGAAAAAGATTTAGAAACAATACTTGAAAAAAAAATTGACTTGGTTGAGCCTTCATTAGTTGGTCGCGTGAAGAGAATTGATGAAGTATTAGGTAGATATACTGAGGCTGTTAAGAAAAGCCTTCCAAAGGAATTAAACTTGAGAGACCTAACGATTGTAATAGACTGTGCTAATGGTTCAGGTTATAAGTGTGCGCCTCAAATACTTTGGGAATTAGGAGCAAACGTTATACCAATAGGAGTTGAGCCGAATGGCTTTAACATAAATCTTAATTGTGGATCTACAAACACATTAATGGCTTCAGAATTAGTTAAAAAATATAATGCAGACCTTGCAATTTGCTTGGATGGGGATGCAGATAGAGTAATAATACTAGATGAGTTAGGTAATGAAATAGATGGGGATCAATTAATCGCGCTTATTGCTAACAACTTAAAATCTGAAAATAAAATACAAGGTGACACTGTAGTTTCAACCGTAATGTCAAATTTGGGGTTACTTAGATATCTAAAAGATTTAGGATTAAACCTATTTCGTACCCCTGTTGGGGATCGTTATGTTTCTGAAATAATGAAAGAAAAAGGATTTAATTTTGGAGGTGAAAAATCAGGTCATATAATAATGACAGACTATTCATCTACAGGTGATGGATTATTGGCTGCACTTTACTTTTTATCAATTCTTAAGGATTCAGGAAAAACTACTAGCCAGCTATTGAATGTTTTTAAGCCAACTCCTCAAAAATTATTAAATCTAAACTTTGAATCAAAAGATGATCCATTAGATAACCCAGAATTCAACAAAACTATTAATGAATTAAGAAAAAAAATTTCAGATAGTGGTGAAATATTAGTGAGAAAATCTGGTACTGAACCAGTGATAAGAATTATGATACAACATAATGACACCAAGATATTTGAAGAAATTTTGGAAGAAATTAATTATATGATGTCAAAATTATAAATTTTTAATTACTTTGTTTGACCTACAAATGAAAATTCCTAATAAGATTAAAAACGCAGACAAGATAAAGTTGTCTGGAAGTACTTCCTTTAGGATTAAAAAACCAAATATAGTAGACCATAATGGTACTTTAAAGTTTACTAAGCTCAAAAAAATTGGACCTTCTTTTTTTATAAGATATATTAAAATGATTGTCGCCATACCAGTTGATAATAACCCTAGATTTAAAATTGCAAATATTGATTTATAATCAAATTTAGAAGGAATTAATCCTTGATTAGATAAAAATGGTAAACTTAAAATAGATGCAATAAAAAGTGCATGTGTTGAAAATGCTAATAAATTAACTGGTTCTGATTTTCTTATAATTATTGCCCCTAATGAGTAAGAGAATGTGGCTAATATGCATAAAAAAATGAATACAAGATTTGTGTTTTGATTATATTCAAAATCTGTTTTTGCTTTTGATAAGACTAAAATACATGAACCAGACAAACCAATTAATAGTCCAATTAATTTTTTCAATGAGAAAGATTCTTCTTCTAATAAAAAAAGAGACAATACCACAATTAATAGCGGTATAGTAGCCATGCAAAGTCCAACGAATACTGTAGATAAATGTTCCTGTGCTATAGCTAAAATTGTGAAAGGTATTAAATTAGATAATACTGCTACACCAAAGCAATATATCCAATATATTTTTGAGTGAAAAATATTGAATACGTGGATCTTTAAAATTAAAGAAAACACAAAAACAACTAAAAAACCTATTATTAATCTGAAAGATGCAATTTGAAGTGGATCAAAAGCAATAATTGCATATTTCACTGATAAAAAGGAACTTCCCCATAGTATTCCAAGTGCGGAAAGCAAAACCCAAGATGATAATTTTTTTGGCTGAATATTTGGAGAAATGATCATTTTTTTAAATATTTTTAATTATTTTAAAGTAATACTTGCAGTTATTTCAATTAAATACTATCCGATACTTTTTAAACCTTTAAAATAATAGTCGTGTTAGAAAAACCAAAAAAATTACCAAAGCGTCCAAATTTTTCATGTGGCCCTTGTGTAAAAAGGCCCGGATGGTCTTTGGATAATCTTAAAAGTTTTGAAGTGTTAGGAAGATCTCATAGATCTCAGATTTGTTTAAATTATCTAAATGATGTAATCAAATTAACTAAAGAAACTTTGGATATACCTGAGGATTTTAAAGTTGCAATAGTACCTGGTTCTAACACAGGAGCTTTTGAGATGGCCTTATGGTCAATGATAGGACCACTGCCGGTAGATGCTTTAGCTTGGGAAACTTTTGGTAGTGGCTGGGTAAATGATATTAAAAATCAACTTAAGATAAATGATTTAAGGATACATAAAGCTGATTATGGTAATATCCCTGATTTATCTTTAATTGGTGATGATACGGATATTTGTTTTACTTGGAATGGTACTACTTCAGGAGTAAAAGTTCCAAATGCAAATTGGATAAGTAGAAAAAGAAAAGGAATTACATTTTGTGATGCTACTTCAGCGATCTATTCTCAAAAATTAGAATGGGATAAATTGGATGTAACAACTTTCTCATGGCAAAAGTCAATGGGGGGTGAAGGAGGTCATGGTATGTTAATCATGAGTCCAAAAGCAATAGAAAGACTAAAAAAATTCAACCCAGAAAGGCCACTGCCAAAATTATTTAGATTGATAAAAGATGAAGAATTAATTGATGGGATATATGAAGGAAAGACAATAAATACACCTTCTATGCTTTGTGTAGTTGATGCATTAGATTCTTTATTATGGATTAAAGATTTAGGAGGATGGGAAAAAACTTATAAAAAATCTTTAAGTAATTTTGAAATAATATCCAATTGGTATAATACTAAAGATTGGATTTCAAATTTTGTTAAAGATAAAAAAATACAGTCAAATTCTTCTATCTGTCTAGAAATTACCGATAATAAGTTTTTAAAACTGGATTCTCAAAAAAAATGGAGTTTTATACAAAAAATGTGTTCTATTCTTGAAAATAATAATGCTGCTTTTGATATAAAAGGACATCGGGATGCACCCCCTGGTTTAAGAATTTGGTGTGGTCCAACCGTGGAAGAAGATGACCTAAAAGCAGCCTTACCTTGGTTGGATTGGTCTTACGAAATAGTGAGAAGTGAATTTTTTAACTAAGTTAGGAATTTATTACATTGAATTATAAAGTTTTAATTTCAGACAATTTATCAAAAGGTATAGTTAATAAATTTAAAAGGGAGGATATAGGTGTAGTCTATAACCCTGAAATAGGAAAAGATAATTCATTGCTTTTAAAAGAAATTTGTAACTATGATGCTATAGCTATAAGATCAGATACAAAGCTAGATTCAGTAGTTTTAAATAAAGCCATTAAATTGAAAGTCATTGGAAGAGCAGGTATTGGAGTAGACAATATAGACTTGGATTCTGCATCAAGTAAAGGCATAGTGGTAATGAATACCCCCTTCGGTAATGCTATAACCACTGCTGAACACACTATAGCCATGATTTTTGCTGCTGCCAGAAACATACCTGCAGCTAATCAATCTACACAAAGTGGAAGATGGGAAAAGAAAAAATTTATAGGAATTGAATTATCTAGAAAAAAATTGGGTATAGTTGGTGTTGGCAATATTGGATCGATTGTAGCCTCTTTGGCCCAATCTATTGGTATGGAGATAATTGCATATGATCCTTTTTTATCAGATGAAAGAGCAAAGAATTTAAAGATTTATAAAACTAAGGATCTTAATGATTTATTGTCTCAGTCTGATGTTGTAACACTTCATTTGCCAAAAAATGAAAATACTCACAATATAATATCTAGAGAAAATATTTATAAAATGAAGAAAGGTTCAATCTTAGTAAATTGTGCAAGAGGTGGTTTAGTAGAAGAGATAGCGGTTGCTGAAGCTATCAAAACAAAACACCTATCTGCTGCTGCATTTGATGTTTTCCTAGAAGAACCTGCCACATCAAATCCTTTGTTTGGTTTAAAAAATGTAATTTGCACTCCTCATTTAGGTGCTTCAACTGCAGAAGCTCAAGAAAAAGTTTCATTTCAAATAGCTGACCAAATAATTAATTACCTAAAAAATGGTGCAATTGCTAATGCATTGAATGCACCTTCTATTGATCCAAAAGAAGCTCTTTTATTAAATCCATGGATAAGATTAGCTAAAATTTTAGGTTCGTTTATTGGACAGATTTTAGATTCACCTATTTTAGATATAGAGATTGAGTATGTAGGAAAAGTAGGTGAGTTAAATTTTAAACCTATTTCATCAGTTTTAATAGCTGAGACGTTAAAACCATTAGTTGGTAGTGGTGTAGTTAACATGGTATCCGCTCCTTTAATTGCAAGAAATAAAGGGATTAAAATATCAGAGATTAGAAGAGATACTCAAGGTACTTATGACTCTTATATTAGAGTTAATATAAACTATAAAAGTTCTATATTTTCTATAGCGGGGACAATATATTCTGATGGTAAACCTAGAATTATCCAAATAAATAGTATTAATCTAGAAGCAGAACCGGTTGATCATATGCTTTATACAACAAATATCGACAAACCAGGATATATAGGGGCACTTGGAACGGTATTAGGTGAAGCTAATGTAAACATAGCTACTTTTTCCTTAGGGAGAGATAATAAAAATGGTAAAGCTTTAGCATTGTTAGGAGTAGATGAATTTATTTCTGATTTAGTTATCAAAAAAATAAAAAAACTTCCACAAGTAGACATAGCAAAATCTTTGAATTTTTTAAAATAGACTAATTTTTTTTTAACTTGTAATATTTAAAAATTGACCTGGAAAGGAAAATTAATGAACAATCTTGTAGTAGTTGGTTGTCAGTGGGGTGACGAAGGAAAAGGTAAGCTTGTTGATTATTTAGGAGATAAAGCAGATATTATAGTACGTTTTCAGGGGGGTAATAATGCAGGTCACACAATTGTAACTGGTGATAAAATTTTTAAATTATCTTTGCTACCTTCTGGGATTTTAAGAGATAATAAACTATCAATAATTGGTAACGGTGTTGTTTTAGATCCTTGGGCTTTAAAAAAAGAAATTGATTCTTTGGAAAATTTAGGAATTAAAATTTCAAAAAAAAATCTCATGATTGCAGAAAACGTTTCACTAATTCTTCCTTTCCATAAAGAGTTAGATAAACTTAGAGAAGAAATTGCTGGTGGTAAAAAAATTGGAACAACAGGAAGAGGAATAGGTCCAGCATATGAAGACAAAGTTGGAAGACGATCAGTTCGTTTGTCTGATTTAAATAATCCAGAATTACTTAGGGAAAGATTGGAAAGATCTCTAGCTCATCACAATATCTTAATGAAAGGCTATGGTAAATCTGAATATAGTGTTTTTGAGGTGCAAAAAAAATTAGATGAAATTTCTCATTTCATTTCTAAGTTCTCAACATGTGTTTGGCAAGAATTAAATCAAGACAAAATTAAAGATCAAACAATTTTATTTGAAGGTGCTCAAGGAAGCTTGTTAGACGTTGATTTTGGAACTTATCCTTATGTTACTTCCTCTAATACATTAGCTCCTGCTGCTTCAATTGGATCTGGTGTTTCTGCAAAAGAAGTTAAAACTGTTTTAGGAATAGTAAAAGCCTATTCAACTAGAGTTGGAGAGGGTCCTTTCCCAACAGAATTAATTAATGACCAAGTTGGTGATCACCTGTCTTCGGTTGGTCATGAAAAAGGTACTGTAACTGGTAGGGATCGTAGATGTGGATGGTTTGATGCGGCGCTAGTAAAACAAACATGTACATTAAATGGTGTGGATGGTATTGCTTTAACAAAATTAGATGTTTTGGATGGTTTGAAAGAATTGAAAATATGTATTGGTTATAATATAAACAATAAATTTTATAATTATTTACCTTCTAGTATTGATTTAGCAAAAAAAATTGAACCTATTTATGAAGTCTTTAAAGGATGGAACGAAAGTACTGTTGGTGTCACATCACTAGAAAGATTACCAAAAAATGCTATATCTTATATCAAAGCAATTGAAAAATCTGTTGGGTGTCCTGCATTTATAATATCTACATCACCAGACAGAGATGATATAATAGAGGTTCAAAATCCCTTTGAAAGGTAAAAATGTGTTAAATAGAAATCTTCGAAAAAAATTAGCTTATTTGATTTTATTAATTTTCCTACCCGTTTATATTATTATTGCAGTTTCAATAATGAATTACCTTGGTCAATTAAATATATGGATTGAACTAATTATTTATATTTTATTGGGTGTATTATGGATTTTCCCATTCAAATTTATCTTTAAAGGGTTAGCATCTAAGTAAAAATGCAAAAGATTTAATATTTACCATATAGGATTTTCTGCTGTGCTTGTTAAAAGCTACAATAAGCCTTTAACCTTAATAGGGGGAGGCGAATTTTCAAAACGAATTTTTTCAAAATGTTTGAGAATTGCTCCAACACTTATAGCCGTTGATTCCGGTTTAAACCATTTAGATATCAAGAAATCTATTCCAAAGTGGGTCATTGGAGATTTAGATTCTGCAAAAAAAATAGAGGTATGGAAGAAAAAAGGAATAAAAATTAAAAGTATTCAAGAACAAGAAACTACCGATTTTGAAAAATGCCTTTATTCTTTTAACGCACCTTATTTTCTAGCTAATGCTTTTTTAGGTAAAAGAATAGATCATTCTTTAGCTACTATTTCGACTATAGTTAAAATGAGGAATAAAAAAGTAATACTTTTGGGAAAAAAAGATATTTTATTTCATATCGAAAATTCTATTGAATTAGACTTAAAAAAGGGCATCCGATTATCTTTATTTCCTTTAAATAATGTGAATGGTGTAAAGAGTAAAGGTCTAAAATATGATATTAAAAATGTTAAATTTTCTCCTAGTAACAAATTAGGAACCTCAAATGAGGTAACTGGGACAAAAGTTTTAATTGAATTAGATGGCCCTGGGATGATAATAATTCTACCCCAAAAGTGTTTCAAGGATGTAATCTTAAAATTCAATCAAGAATTTTTAAAATAGTTAAATATTATCTTAGTAATAAATTTTCTATGACGTATATAAAAATAATAAATATGATTAATTTGGATAATAATTTTTAGAAATAAATTACTCATCTTTTAAGATCTATCATTTATTTCATTGACTGTGAAACCATCATTCTCTAGTGAATCAATAATTGTTTTTATGTGATTAGTACTCAAAGCTTCTATGACAGCATCTATTTTTGCATTTTTAACAGGTACATCATGAAACATTCTCTGGTGAAAAATTTCAATTATATTTCCACCATTTTCAGCAATTAAATTTGATATTCTTGCAAGCATTCCTGGTTCATCTAAAATATCAATTCTGACTTTAGCTAATCTACCATCTCTTGAAAGCTTTCTATTTAGTATACTGGCAAAAACTCTTGCATCAATATTCCCACCACAAATTACTGTACCAGTATTCAAACCTTGGAATAAATCTGGGCTTTTCATGATAGCAGCTACACCAACTGCTCCAGCTCCTTCAGAAACAACTCTATCATTTTCAAATAGAGAGCTTATAGCTTTTTCTATTTCAAATTCATTGACCAATATTATATCATCGACGTAATTTCGAATTATTGAACCAGTAATTTCTCCAGGTATTTTAACAGCAATACCATCGGCTATTGTATCCCCAGTAATATTTAGTTGTTTATTCTTTAATAAATTATACATTGCTGGAAACTTTTTTGTTTGTATTCCATATATTTTTATTTTTGGATTAATAGATTTTGCTGCAATTGCAATACCAGAAATCAACCCACCTCCTCCAATTGGAATTATTAAACAATCAAGGTCTGGAATACTTTCTAAAAACTCAATACCAATTGTACCCTGACCTAAAATTACATTATGATTATCATAAGGATGAATAAGTGTAAGACCCTCTTCTTTAATTTTTTCTTTAACAAATGATTGAGACTCATCTAAGGTTCTACCCTTCAGAATAACATTTGCTCCATATTCTTTTGTTTTCATAACTTTGGCAAAAGGTGCTTGCTCAGGCATAACAATAGTTGCTTTTATGCCCTGTTCTCTGGCCCACCATGCAACTGCTTGTGCATGATTTCCTGCAGACATTGCAATTACACCCTTTTTTTTGTTTTGTTCCTCTAATCTATCAATAGAAATAAAAGCACCTCTAGCTTTAAAAGAGGAAGTATGTTGTAAATTTTCAAGTTTTAAAAAAACATTTCCATTTATCAGCTTACTCAAGTAATTTGATTTTATTTCCGGAGTAATGACTGTATTGTTGTTTAAAAGATTTCTTGCTTCTTGAATATTTTCTAAGTTTACTTGCAAGCTTAAATACCTTCCTTTTGAAATTACAATATTTACATTTAATAAATTATTTTTTCTTATTTGACTATAGTAACTATTACTTACATTATTGCAAAATTTAAACAGAGGATGAATTGTGTCTGATATTTCAATAAATTTCGATAAAGCTAAGGAGGCTGCTGCAAAAGAAGCATTGACCTTTATAAAATCAAATATGGTTATTGGTTTAGGTACTGGATCAACTGCAAAAATTTTTGTTGATTTATTAGCAAAAAAATTTTTTTCAGAGAAATTAAACATTAAAGTGTTATCAACTTCTTCAAAAACTGAAATTCAGGCAAAAAATTTAGGTCTTCCCTTAACCCAAATAGATAAAGTTTCAAATATAGACATCGTTATAGATGGTGCTGATGAAACAGATATGAAGTTAAATTTAATAAAAGGTGGTGGAGGAGCATTGCTTCAAGAAAAAATAGTAGCATCAAATAGTAATAAAATGATAGTTATTGTGGACTCTAGTAAAGTTGTAGAAAATTTGGGTAAATTCCCACTTCCAATAGAGATTGTAAAGTTTGGCTGTAATAGTACAAAGAAACAGATTGAAAAAATGCTTTATAAGTTAGGATATTCGAATTTTTCAATGAATTGGAGAAAGGAAAATGATAAATTTTTTATAACTGATGAAAAACATTATATCCTTGATTTATATCTAAAAAAAATTAAGGATCCTACTTTTTTACATAAAATTATTAATAATATTCCAGGTGTTGTTGAAACAGGATTATTTATCAAAATAGCAAATCAAGTAATTGTTGGTGACGAAAAAGGGAATATTAAATTGATTAAAGAAGAAGGTTAAGTTTTGGCTGAGTATGATTTTGACTTATTTATTATTGGAGCTGGTTCCGGTGGTGTAAGAGCGGCCAGATTAGCATCTAAATTAGGTAAAAAAGTAGCTATAGCTGAGGAGTATAGATTTGGAGGAACCTGTGTAATTAGAGGCTGCGTTCCAAAGAAATTAATGGTTTTTGCTAGTTCTTATTCAAAAATTTTTAAAGAAGGTAAAGGATATGGTTGGGATCAAAAAAATGCCTCATTTTCATGGAATAAATTTTCTAAAAGTATGAATTTTGAAATTGACCGTTTAGAAGAGATTTATCGTGACTTACTCATTTCTTCTAATGTAAAAGTATTCAGACAGAAGGCAAAACTTTATAGTTCAAATTCTGTTATTCTTAATGACAAAACAAAAATTACTGCAAAATATATTTTAATTGCCACAGGAGGAGATCCTCAAAAATTAGAAATTGAAGGTGGTAATCTTTCAATTTCTTCTAATGATATTTTTAATCTACCTTCTTTACCAAAAAAAATGATTATAATTGGAGGAGGTTATATAGCTTGTGAATTTGCATCTATTTTCAATGGTTTTGGGGTTGAAGTAACTCTACTTTATCGAGGTGATAGAATTTTACGAGGGTTTGACGACGATATAAGAGAAAATATTGAAGTATCATTAATACGAAAAGGGATTAAGATTTCTAATAATTGTTATCCTACTTTAATTAAATTAAATAATAAAAAATTGGAACTTTTTACAAATAATAACTCCCATCTTAAAACAGATATTATTTTATCTGCGATTGGTAGAAAACCAAAAATAATGAATCTTGGATTAGATAATGTATCACTGGATTTGACAAAAAATGGAGCTATAAAAGTTAATGAATTTCAACAAACTTCTACCAAATCAATATATGCAATTGGCGATGTAACTGATAGGCTTAATCTAACTCCAGTAGCTATAAGAGATGCAAAGGCCCTCATAAGTACTCTTTTTGAAAATAAAAAACAGTCACCAGATCATGAGCTAGTGCCAACTGCAATTTTTACCAAGCCAGAAGTTGGAACCGTTGGATTAACTGAAAAAGAAGCAAGAAACAATTTTGATGTGAAGATTTATAAGACACTTTTTTCAAGTCTAGGAAGTAGAATCACAAATAATTTAGACAAAATAATGATGAAATTGGTAGTTTGTAATAAAACTGATAAAATCTTAGGTTGTCATATCGTTGGTGATGGTGCTAGTGAAATGATACAAATGTTTGGAATCTCAATGAAAATGGGAGTTAAGAAAAAAGATCTCGATTCTACATGTGCAGTTCACCCTACACTTTCGGAAGAGATTGTTACTTTAAGTTAAAAGAATCTCTTGAAATTTTCATAAGAATTCACAATTAAATAAAAACTACTTAAGGAACATAATATGCCCTATAAAGATGATTCTGATGGCCCTTGGGGATCAGGAAAAAAAAAGAACACTAATAACGATGGAAATAAAAGTCCTTGGGGCGGAAACTCCGGTAATAACGGAAGTGGTTCTGGTCAGGGTGAAACAGGTATACCCGAAATTGATCAAATTGTAAAAAAAGGTCAGGAAAGGCTTAAAGTCCTTATGGGAGGTAGAGGAGGATCATCGGGTGGAAATGGTTCTGGTAAAGGTGGTACTCCAAATTTTGGTAAAAGTACTATATCTCTTATAATAGTGGGTGTAATTGTAGTTTGGGCTTTTCTATCTTTCTACACGGTTAAACCAGAAGAAAAATCAATTGAATTATTCTTCGGAGAATATTACGACACAGGAGAGTCAGGTCTTAATTTTGCACCTTGGCCACTTATTACTCATGAAGTTTTGACAGTGACCAGAGAAAATACTGAAGACATTGGTGTTGGTGGAAGAGGTGGTAGACAAGATGAAGGATTAATGCTTACTGGTGATGAAAATATTGTTGACATTGATTTTCAAGTTGTCTGGAATATTTCCGATCCTGCAAAATTTTTATTTAATTTGGCCGATCCAACTGAAACAATTAGAGCTGTATCAGAATCTGCAATGAGGGAAGTTATTGGTAGATCTGAGTTGAGTCCAATACTAAACAGAGATAGAGCCTTAGTTAGTGCCGATGTTAGAGAGTTAATTCAAAATATTTTAGATACTTACAACAGCGGTGTTAATATAGTGAGATTAAACTTTGACAAAGCTGACCCCCCTGGAGAAGTTATCGATGCTTTTAGAGACGTTCAAGCTGCTGAACAAGAAAGAGATACTCTGGAAAAAAAGGCAGATGCCTATGAATATCAAGCACTTGCTCAGGCGAGAGGTGAAGCTGAGCAGTTAAAACAAGAAGCAGAAGGTTATAAAGCTAGAGTTATAAATGAAGCTACTGGTGAAGCTAGTCGATTTGTTGCTATATACAATGAATATATAAGTGCTAAAGATGTTACCAGGAAAAGACTATATATTGACTCTATGGAAAAGGTTTTAGGTGATGTAGATAAGGTGATCCTTGACCAGAATACTGATGGAGGACAAGGTGTTGTTCCTTATTTACCATTAAATCAACTTAGGACAGGGAGTAATAACTAATGAATAAGTCTTTTATATTATTAATATTTATCGCTATCATATTTATTGGTACTACTTCATCTATATTCGTAGTCGATGAGAGGGAAAAGGCACTAGTCTTACAATTTGGTCAGGTTAAAAGTGTTAAAACTGACCCAGGCATTAAATTTAAAATTCCGTTTATTCAAAATGTAGTTAGGTATGACGATAGGATACTTTCATTAGACACTATGCCACTAGAAGTTACGCCTTTAGACGGAAGAAGATTAGTAGTAGATGCATTTGCAAGGTATAGAATTGTTGATGTTGTTATGTTTAGAAAAGCAGTAGGAACTGGAGGTACAGCATCTGCTGAAGTAAGATTAGAAAGAATTTTAAATGCCGCTTTAAGAGAAGTATTGGGATCTGTTACCTCTAATGCAGTGACTTCTGCTGATAGAGTCGAATTAATGACTAGAATAAGAGATGCAGCAATTACCGAAGCTGGTGGTTTAGGTGTTGAAATAGTTGACGTTAGAATAAAAAGAGCTGATTTACCAACACAAAATTTAGCAGCTACTTTTCAGCGAATGCAAGCTGAACGTGAAAGAATGGCAGCAGATGAAAGAGCTAGAGGTAGAGAAGCAGCGCAAAGGGTAAGAGCTTTAGCTGATAGAAAAGCTATGGAGATAGTTTCAGAAGCCAGAAGGGATGCCGAAATCATTAGAGGTGAGGCTGATGCAGAAACAACTCGTCTCTTAGCTGAAGCATTTGGAAGAGATCCTGAGTTTTATGCTTTTGTTAGGTCTTTAAAGGCTTATGAAGGATCAATGACGGGAAAAAACACAACCATAGTTTTGAATCCAGATTCTGAATTTTTTGATTACATAAAAGAAAGTGGTTCAAAATAATGGAAAAGATTCTATTTGCTATAGGATCTGTAGCTGTATTTGAGGGTTTTTTTTTAGCTATAGCTCCTGGTAGAATTCCTAAAGTATTAGAAATGCTGTCAAAACTCTCTAACTCAGAGTTATCTAGAATTGGTCTTATAATTATGGCAATTGGTGTAGCTATTTTGATGATTTCTGGGATATAATTATTTTATTAAGTGGAGAAATTGGATGAAGAAATTAGTTCTTTTTAGTAATCTATTTATAGTTTTTAAAAAAGTTAATTTTTATAATTTTTGCAATAATTTATTTTTATTTTCTTTTGTTCTATTAATAAGTAGTTTTCCTGTGAGAGGAAGTAATTTACCAGAAAGTTTTGCTGATTTGGTAGAACAATTAAGTCCAGCAGTTGTCAATATTACTACTACCGCTGTCGTCCCAGAAAGAGAACAGTTTAACCCTATGGTTCCACGAGGATCACCGTTTGAAGATTTTTTTAGGGATTTTATGGAAAAACAACCTGGAGATCAGCAACCTAAACGCCAAAGAAGAGGAACCGCATTAGGCTCAGGCTTTATTATATCATCAGATGGATTATTAGTAACAAATAATCATGTAATCGAAAATGCAGATGAAATAAAAATTGAAATGTTGAATGGAGAAATTTTGGAGGCTAAAGTTCTTGGTACTGATCCTAAAACAGATGTAGCATTATTAAAGGTAGAGAGCAAAAACAAATTGCCTTTTGTAGAGTTTGGGAATAGTGACGATTCAAGAGTTGGTGATTGGGTTTTAGCAATTGGTAATCCATTAGGTCAAGGATTTTCAGTTTCTGCTGGCATCATTTCGGCAAGAGGTAGAGATTTACAAGGTCCTTATGACGATTTTATTCAAACAGATGCTGCTATTAATAGAGGTAATTCAGGTGGTCCTTTATTTAATACTAGTGGGAAAGTTATTGGTGTAAATACTGCTATACTATCACCTAATGGAGGTTCCATTGGAATTGGTTTTTCTATGTCTTCTGTAGTTGTACAAAAAGTAGTGAACCAACTTCGCGATTATGGAGAAACACGCCGTGGTTGGTTGGGAGTTAGAATTCAGAATCTAAATTCAGAAGTGGCAGAAGCACTAGGATTAGAAAATATTAATGGTGCTCTCGTAACCGACGTACCTGAAGGACCTGCCAGAAAAGCAGGTATTAGATCAGGTGATGTAATAATTGAATTTGATGGCTTGAAAATAAACGACAGTAGTTCTTTAGTAAAAGCTGTTGGAGATAGTGAAGTAGGTAAAGATGTAGATATATTGATTTGGAGAGATGGAAATCAAAAAACATTAACTGTCAAACTAGGAAGACTTGAAAATGTACAACTTTCTAATGAAAAAAATCAAAACCGGTCAAGTAAAATTAATGAGTATGCAGGAATGAGCTTTACTGATTTAACTAACGAAATCAGGAAACGTTTTGATTTATCTGATGAAAGTATTGGTGTTGTAGTTGTTGGTGTAAATGATAATTCACCTGCTGCTGAAAGGGGTATTAAACCAGGAGATATTATACAAAAAGTTGATCAAGTAGACATTAATACATCAAAAGAAATATTAAAGGTTGTTGATGAAGCCAAAAATAATAAAAAGTCGTCTATACTTTTCCTTATAAAAAGAGGTTTAAATGTAAGATTTATTGCTTTACCGATCAATTAATTGTAAGATATTAAGCAATATCATCTTTATTTTTTAATAATGATTTTTTTTTTTTTTAACCCTTGAGATTTCGATGCCAAAAATTACATATATAACTTTCGATGGAAGTAAGCATACTGTTGAAGTACCAATTGGTTTGACTGTTATGGAGGGTGCAAGAGATAATAATATTCCAGGTATTGAGGCTGATTGTGGTGGTGCATGTGCTTGTTCTACATGCCATGTTTATGTTGACAAAGATTGGATAAATAAATTGCCACCTGTTGATGATATTGAAAGGGATATGTTGGACTTCGCATTTGAACCAGATGAAAATTCTTCTAGACTTACTTGTCAATTAGAGGTTACTGAAAAACTTGATGGTTTAATTGTAAAGATGCCGGAGAAACAAATTTAAATAAATAAATGTTTTAAAGTTTTTTGGCTATATCAGGCCGATGGTACTCTTTCTTCCAATTTATTTTTCTAACTATTTCATATGCCTTTTTTCTGGCCATTTTGAGTTTTGTTGATCTTGCCGTTACACTCAAAACTCTTCCCCCACTTGTAACAATGCTGTTTTTTGAATTTTGAGTACCAGAATGAAATATCTCTACATCTTTTTTATCACATAAATCTTTAATACCTTTAATTTTAAAACCAGTTTCATATTTATTGGGATATCCACCAGAAGCCATTACAACTGTTACACCAAAATCATTTGCATAATTGATTTTAATTTTTTTAAATTCATTCGTTGCACAATATATAAACGCATCTAATAGTTGAGCACCCAGTCTAATTGCAATTACTTGGCATTCTGGATCGCCTAATCTGACATTATACTCAATAAGCTTAGGTCCTTCATTAGTAATCATTAATCCAACATAAAGAATACCAGAAAAGGGCGTACCCCTTTTATCCATTTCTTTTAAAGTTGGACTTACAATCCTTTTTAAAATATCTTTTTCCATTTCTGGAGATATATTTAGTGAAGGAGAAAATGCACCCATACCACCTGTGTTAGGTCCAAGATCTTTTTTATATATTTTTTTGTAATCTTGAGCACTGCCTAGTGATTTAAATTTATTACCATTACTTATAATAAATAAGCTAGCTTCAATACCTTTTAGAAACTCCTCAATTAATATAGTGTTATGGTTATTTCTAATTCCATATATATCGTTTATTGACTTAATTGCTTCAGATTTATTTTTTGATATAAATACACCTTTACCAGCTGCAAGTCCGTCAAGTTTTATAACAAAAGGAGGCTTGAATTTCTCTATGAAACCTAAGGCTTCTTTTTTTGAATTTGCTAGGACGTAATTAGCAGTAGGTATATTTCTTTTATCACATATAGATTTTGTGAAACTCTTTGATGATTCTAATAACGCTGCTTCTTTAGTAGGTCCAAAGCAGAGTATTTTATTTTTAATTAGAATATCTATTAGTCCGTTTGCCAGTGGTGCTTCTGGTCCTACGACAACAAAATCTATTTTATTTGATTTGCAATATGATACTATCTCCCTATTATTAAGTATGTTTAAATCCTTACAAATAGCAATTTTTTCAATTCCTGCATTTCCAGGTATGCAATGAATTTCTTTACATTTGGGATTTTGTAAAAAAGCCCAAACAAGAGAGTGTTCTCTGCCGCCACTACCAATGATAAGTATTTTCACTTTAAGCCCATTAAATTATTATTATTAGAATCGAATTAATTAGTTAACATATAATTAATCAATATTATGGAAAATAAAAATTGGAAAATAATTTGACAAATTTAAAAGAGTTTTCTGTGTCAGAAATCTCTTTATCAATAAAAAGACATATTGAGGATGAGTTTACTATAGTAAAGGTAAGAGGTGAATTAGGAAGGATATCAAAACCATCTTCTGGTCATATTTATTTTGATATGAAGGATGATCGTTCAAATTTATCATGTGTTGTCTGGCGTAATACATTAACAGATCAAAAAGAATTTTTGGAGGAAGGATCAGAAATTATAGCATTAGGAAGAATTACTACATTTTCAGGTCAAAGCCGATACCAACTTATAGTTAATGACATTTTTCCATCTGGTGAAGGTGCGTTGATGGCTTTATTTCAGAAAAGAAAAGAAAAGTTTTTGAAAGAAGGTTTATTTGATCAAATGAGAAAAAAATCCTTACCATTTTTACCTGAAGTAATTGGTGTTATTACATCAGAAAGTGGTGCAGTATTCCAAGATATTCTTCATAGACTGGAGGAGCGTTTACCGAGAAAGGTAATTTTATGGTCAGTACCTGTTCAGGGTCAAGATAGTGCACAAAAAGTGGTAGAAGCAATCAACGGTTTCAACTCTTTTGGTTCACATCAAAAAGCTAAAAAACCTGATTTACTTATTGTAGCAAGAGGAGGAGGTTCTTTAGAAGATTTATGGTCATTTAATGAAGAAATAGTTGTAAGGGCAGTAGCTGATAGTAAAATACCAGTAATTTCAGCTATAGGGCATGAAACTGATACTACTTTAATTGATTATGTATCTGATAAAAGAGCTCCTACTCCAACTGCAGCCGCTGAAATGGCAGTTCCAGAAAAAAAACAATTAATTGAAAAGATAAATAATCTTAATTCAAGGCTTGCTATATCTATAAAATTAAAGATTGATAAAGAAAAATCCAAAGTTTTTACCATTGAGAAAAGTATGGATAATGTAACATATATCCTTTCCTATTTTAACCAGAGATATGATATTCTAATCATTAAATTTCCAAACATACTTATGAGTTATTTACAGAAGAAGAGGGAAACTTTATTCAGATTAAATCTATCGGCTGTTGATAAAAATAATTTTCTAAAGGATTCTTTGGCTAGAAAAGTTAATTTAGATAGGATAAATAAATCAATAAAACAATTTGTAATTAACATTCTTGATAAAAAAAACATTCACTTAGCTAATCTATATAAAATGCATAAGTCATTAAGTTATAGAAGAACGCTAGCAAGAGGTTATTCAATTATAAGAGATAAAAAAAAGAATTTGATTACCAATAAAACTTCGGCTCTTGAAGCTAAAGAATTAAAGATTGAATTTAATGAAGATATGCTGGATGTTGAAGTAAAATTTGATAAATAATACTTAAATATTTTAATTTAAGCATTAATATCTAGAATTATTCAAATTTAGAGTATGGAAAACTGAATGAAATTTTTTAGAAAATTAAAGGAAAAATTATTTTCTACCTCTTCAAAAATAAAGGATGGCTTAGAAGGGATTATTGATAATCAAAGTATTGAGAATGTACAGGAAGAACAAAGCAAACAAGATAAATTAGATAAGAGTTTATCACAAAAAATAAATGAGAATTTTGAGCAAAAAAAAGAAAAAACTCTAGAAGAAAGCCATAAAAATAATATAAAAATCGATAAAACTAAAAGTTTGGTGTCTGTTTCTAATAAGAGTAAAGAACTTCCTAGTGCTGTTGAGAAAATACAAAAAACTTCATCAAGTAAAAAGACTGGTATCTTCAGTAAAATTATAAAAACTGTAGAAAAAGTTACCAAGAAAAGAAAGTTAGATGATAAAATGTTAAATGAAATTGAAGATCTATTAATATCATCTGACATAGGGGTTTCTACAGCTTCATTGATTGTTGAAAAAATCAAAAAAGAAAACTTTTCAAAAGAATTAGATATTAAACAATTAAAACAGCTAATAAGTGATGAAATTTATGAAATCATGAATGTATCAGATTCATTTTTGAAAATCAAAGAGGATCAGTTGAACATCTGGCTTTTTGTAGGAGTTAATGGTTCAGGAAAAACTACTACTATTGGAAAAATTGCAAAGCAAGAAAAAGACAATGGAAAAAAAGTAATTCTAGCTGCTGCAGATACATTTAGAGCAGCAGCTGTTGATCAACTGTCTATATGGAGTAAGCGTGTAGGGATTGAAATGGTAAAAGGTGAAGAAAAAAGTGATCCTGCATCCGTTGTTTATAAAGCTATAGAAGAAGCAAAAAAAAGTGATTATGATTTGCTTTTAATTGATACTGCGGGAAGACTTCAAAATAAGACAGACTTAATGCAGGAATTAGAAAAAATAATTAGAGTTATAAAAAAACAGGATCCTTCTGCGCCTCATAATTGCCTTATAGTTTTAGACGCTACTACTGGTCAAAATGTAATTTCACAAGTAGAAGTATTTTTACAATCTGCGGGTTTAACGGGCATAATTATGACAAAATTAGATGGAACAGCAAGAGGTGGTGTTTTAGTAGCAGTAACTAAAAAGTTTAATTTACCCATATATAGGATTGGTTTAGGAGAAAAAATTGAAGATTTAGAGACCTTTGATCCAAAACTTTTCTCGAGAGTTATTGTCGGTTTGGATAATAATCCAGTTTAATCTAAAGGTATAATTCTATTTATAACTCGAAATATAATGTAATTTGATAAAGGAGATTTGCGTAGTGAATGAAAATAATAAAGAAAGACCATTTTCAAAGTTAATTTTAGAAATGGGCCCTTTGATTATATTTTTTGTATGTTATTACAATGCACCAATACCTGAAAATTTAAAAAATGATTTGGAAGAAGCTAATCTTTTTAAGATTATATTTGCCACAAAAATTTTTGTTCCAGCAATATTAGTAGCATTATTTTTAGGCTGGTTTCAAACTAAAAAAATAGCAAAAATGCCATTAATTACAGCAATCTTAGTTGTGGTTTTTGGTGGATTAACGATTTGGTTAAATAACCCTATTTTTATCAAAATGAAACCGACACTTATTTATTTAATTTTTTCAGCTATTTTAGGCTATGGTTTATTAAAGAAAAAAATTTATTTGAAAATTTTAATGGGTCCTGCGATACCAATGAATGAAGAAGGCTGGTTAATTTTGAGTAAAAGATTTGTTGGCTTTTTTGTTTTACTAGCTTTTACAAATGAAATTATTTGGAGATTTTTCTCACAAGATTTTTGGGTTAATTTTAAAACTTTTGGGCTGCCAATTCTTTTAATATTTTTCATGGCATTGCAGTTTAATTTATTTAATAAATATTCTAATAAGTAAAATTTTTAAAAAAATTTGTTTTCTATTTAATAAGTGAACTAAATTTTTTTTCTAAAATCGCTTTTGTTATTGGTCCTGCATGGCGAAATAAAACATTGCCGTGTTGGTCAATAACAAAAGTTTCGGGTACACCATAAACACCCCATTCTATTGCATTTCTTCCATTTTTGTCAGATCCTATTTTTAAAAACGGATTTCCATATTCGTTTAAAAAATTTAATGCTGAATTTTCACTATCTTTATAATTCACTCCAAAAAGCTGTATGTTTTTATTCTTTGACAATTTTTCAAGTTGAGGGTGTTCAACTCTACACGGTGGACACCAGCTAGCCCAAAAATTAATTAATCTAATTTTATTTTCTTTAATCGGTTTTAAGTCTCTTTTATCAAGTAATTTTAAGTTTCCTAATTCTTCTAATAATAAAGGAGGTGGAGATTGGCCTATTAAAACGGATGGGATGTTATCCTTGTCATAACTCTTTAATGCTATAAAAGCTAATAGTATTAATGAAAAAAAAATTATTAAGGGAATAATTCTAAATAGATTGACTTTTTTTTGAATCATTTGGGTCTTTATTTTTAAATTTATCCAGATCTTTTTTTACTTTTTTTGAATTTAAATAGGTTGAAATAACCAAAATTAATATCAATGAAAAAGTACTCAAATAAGAAAAGAGAATTTCTAAAGAATATTTTCCAAAATCTAGTATCATGTATTGCCTGTACTTAGTAAAATATTTAAACGTCTTTTTTGTATTTCAGTTTTTATCCTAATTACTAATAAAGTAAGAAACAAAAATACAAAACCTGCCATACATAAAAGCAGAGGAAAATAAAAAATATCATCGATATTCTCTTTTTTGTCTAAAGACAGTGATGCACCTTGGTGAAGACCTTGATCCCAAAAAAATACTGCATATCTCGACATTAGTGCAAAAATAGAACCTATAATACAGAGCCAAGAAGATAAGTCTGCTATTTTATCACTGAATTTCATAGTTTGCCAGATAGATATATATCCTATATAAAACATTAATAATATAGAAAAGGAAGTAAGTCTTGGATCCCAAGCCCAGTATGTTCCCCAAATTGGTTTTCCCCAAATTGCACCTGTCAAAATAGCAGATAAAGTCATAATGAATCCAATGGGAGCTGCTGATTTGGCAGCAATTAGACTTACATGGTGTCTTCTTATTAACCAGATTACTGAAGTTACAAACATCATAAAATATATATTGATTGCAAGAAATGCTGTTGGTACGTGTACATAAATAATTTTAACTGAAGATCCTTGGCGATAATCCTCAGGTGTAAAGAATAAACCCCATATTATTCCAGTTGATAATGTAATTATAGTTAAAATTATAAAAAAGGGAGTAATCTTATCAGTAATCCTTAAAAAATTATTTGGATTAGCAAATTCCCAGATATTTTTTCTATATTTAATCATTTGTATGTCTCAAGAGTAGTGAACTTTAATTATTGCTGAAGTCATAAAAGGCGTGATTGCCAAACATATCAAAGACAAAGCAAAAAGAATTAAATGTGCCATAATGTCGTAGGTTGAATTCGTAATTAAAATTGAAATTTTCATTCCAAATATAATTATCGGAAGAAAAGTAGGAAGTATAAAAATTGATAGCAGTAAATTCCCTCCTTTTTCCCCTAAGGTTAAAGCGGCTCCTAGTGTTGAAATGAAGCTAAGTGCAGGTGTTGAAATAAGCATTACTAAAGCAATTAGAATAGAATGATAAAATGTAATGCCTAAAGGAATAGATATTAAAGGTATTAAAAAGATAATAGGTAAGTTTGTTGTTACCCAATGTGTAAATGCTTTCAAACAAATAATTGTTTCAAGAGTAGCAGCAGATAACATGTAAAAGTCAAGAGTTCCGTCTTCAAAGTCATTTTGAAACATTTCTTTTATTGATAATAAGGATGAAAGTGCAGTAGCTATCCATATAATAGCTATAACTGTTTTTTCAGAACTATCCCCAGTTTGTCCAAATCCAATTCCTACGGTAAAAATTAATATCACAAAAAAACTAGATGATAGAAGTATACTTTTATTTGCCAAAGCAAAAAGCATTTCATATTTAAATAGGTGAATATTTAATTTCATAAGATTAAAAGAAAGGATCTTTCTCAAGGTTTTTGGGAGTTTCTAGTGTCAGTTTTATGTCTTTATAAGGTCTAAAAATAAAATTTTCATGGGATGCAATCATAGCTAAGCCACCTTTTTTTTGGTGTAATTTTAAATGTTTTTTTAAAATTTCAATATTATCAATATCCAATGAATTTGTTGGCTCATCTAAAAGCCAAATTTTCTTATCATCTATAGTCAATCTAGACAATCCTATTCTTTTTTTTTGTCCGTCGGAACATTCATAAATCTTTAAATCCATAATATTTTTTAAATTAAAAGAATCTACTTCAAGATCATATTTTTTTTGTGTGATTCCTTCCCAGAAATCAATTTGTTGTTTAACTGTGAGATAGCTTTTTAAAGGATTATTATGTCCTAAATAAAAAAAGTTCTCATAAATAACGTCTTTTTTATTTGTAATTTTTTTATTATCTAATGTAATTTCCCCAGAACTTACTTTTAAAAAACCAGCTAATAATCTTAGCAATGTTGATTTACCAGAACCATTAGGTCCTTTTATCAAGCATATTTCTCCAGAACTAACCTTAAAACTAAGTTCAGAAAAAATTAATTTACCTTCTCTTTTACAAGATAAAGAGGATCCTATTAAATGCATTTTTTTATTTTATTATAATTATTTAGAATTTTTAACTATTATTTTCACGGCTATTTTTAACTTTTATTCAATTGTAATTTAATTAATAAATTAGATGACTTTGATTTAACTAAGGTTATTTATCAATATGATATTAATTTCTTTTTGGAATTTTAAATTTGAGTAATTATTGATATTATCATATGTAATTATAAATAATTTCATAAATAAATTTAAATATTAATGATAATCTAAGAGCGAGTCTATCACTTGAAAGCTTTTTAGGTTAAGTATAATAAAAAAAATATTAACAGGATTTGTAGGATAGTAAAATGAGCTTATACAAAGCTTACATGGATGAAATAAAAGAGAGAGAAAAAATTGGTTTAAGTGCCAAGCCTATTGACGATGGAGAACTCACAAAAGAAATTGTCCTGCGTATAAAAGATAAAAATAATAGTGAACGAAATAACGCACTTAATTTCTTAATCTATAATATTTCACCTGGAACAACTGCTTCTGCTAAAATAAAGGCTTTGTTTTTAAAAGAAATAATAACTGGAGAAGTAATTATAGAAGAGATTACAGTATCATTCGCACTTGAATTGTTGTCACATATGAAAGGCGGCCCATCTGTAGATATTCTTTTAGATCTTACTCTTGGTGAAAACAAACTAATTGCTAAAGAATCTGCTGAAGTTTTAAAGTCCCAAATTTTTCTTTACAAGCATGATTTGGATAGATTATTAAAAGCTTTTGAAAACGGTAATGAAACAGCTAAGGAAGTACTATTAAGCTATTCGAAGGCTGAATTTTTTACAAACCTCCCTAATATAAAAGAAGAAATAAAAGTTGTTACATATGTGGCAGCGGAAGGAGATATTTCCACAGATTTACTTTCACCTGGAAATCAAGCACATTCTAGATCAGATAGAGAATTACACGGTCAATGTTTCATTTCAAAAAAAGCTCAAAAAGAAATTACTAAACTGAAAGAACTTCATCCTGATAAGAGAATTATGTTAGTTGCAGAAAAGGGAACAATGGGTGTTGGATCTTCAAGGATGTCAGGAATAAACAATGTGGCTCTTTGGACAGGGAAAAAATCGAGTCCATATGTACCTTTTGTAAATTATTTTCCAATTGTAGCAGGAACGAACGGTATTTCTCCAATATTTATGACAACAGTGGGGGTTACCGGTGGAATAGGTATTGATTTAAAAAATTGGGTAAAGAAAAGGGATCAAGATGGTAATATAATTCTTAATAATGATGGTGAACCAATTCTTGAACAAATTTACAGTGTAGATACTGGAACTGTTTTTACTATTAATACAAAGAAGAAAAAACTATATGATCAGGACGGAAAGGAGCTTATTGACATAACTTCTTCTTTTAATCCACAAAAAATGGAATTTATTAAAGCTGGTAGCTCATATTCTATAGTTTTTGGAAAGAAATTACAGAGCTTTGCATCCAATGTTCTAGGCATAACTAAAAATAATATTTTTGCACAACCGAAAGTAATATTAGCTAATGGGCAAGGTTTAACAGCTGTTGAAAAAATATTTAATAAAAATGCTATAGATATACCAACAGATACTGTTTTAGTTAGCGGATCAGATGTCAGAGTCAAAGTTAACATTATTGGGTCTCAGGATACAACTGGTCTTATGACTTCTCAAGAGCTTGAAGCCATGGCAGCAACAAAAATTTCAGATAATGTTGATGGCGCCTATCAATCTGGCTGTCACACTGCGTCTGTTTGGGATTTTAAAGCTCAAACTAATATTCCAAAACTTATGAAATTTATGAATGATTTTGGTTTGATCACGGGTAGAGATCCAAAGGGAAAATATAAACCCATGACTGATGTTATTCATAAAGTTTTAAATGATATAACAGTTGACGATTGGTCAATAATTATAGGTGGAGATTCTCATACCAGGATGTCAAAGGGAGTTGCTTTTGGAGCAGACTCTGGCACTGTTGCATTAGCTCTGGCTACTGGTGAAGTAGCAATGGCTATACCAGAAACTGTAAAGGTTGTTTTCCAAGGAACATTAAAAAACCATATTGATTTCAGGGATGTAGTACATTCCACACAAGCCCAAATGCTTGATCAATTTGGAGAAAATGTATTTCAAGGAAGAGTAATAGAAGTACACATAGGAACTTTGCTTTCAGATCAGGCTTTTACATTTACAGATTGGACAGCTGAAATGAAGGCTAAAGCCTCAGTATGTATTTCAAACGACGAAACTTTAGCTCAATCTCTTAAAATTTCAATACAAAGAATTCAATTAATGATTGAAAAGGGAATGGATAATGAAAACAAGACACTTCTTGGATTAATCAAAATAGCTGAAAAAAGAATACAAGAAATTAAATCTGGTGAAAAACCCGCACTAATGCCCGACGGTAATGCAAAATATTTTGCGGAGGTTGTTGTTAATTTAGATATTATTGATGAACCAATGATAGCTGATCCTGACGTCAATAATGTAGATATATCTAAAAGGTATACTCATGACACAATACGTCCAATTTCTTATTATAAGGCAAATAAAAAGGTAGATTTAGGTTTTGTTGGATCTTGTATGGTACATAAAGGAGATATAAAAATAGTAGCTAAAATGCTCAAAAACCTTGAGGATAGAGTAGGAATTGTGAAATTTAATGCTCCTTTAGTAGTAGCTGCTCCAACATACAACATAATAGATGAATTAAAAGAAGATGGTGACTGGGATATTCTTCAGAAATATTCTGGATTTGAATTTAATGATGAAAAACCTAAAGATACTGCCAGGATAAATTATGAAAATATTTTGTATTTAGAAAGACCAGGTTGTAATCTTTGTATGGGTAATCAAGAAAAAGCTGCAAAAGGTGATACTGTTTTGGCTACATCTACAAGGCTATTTAAGGGAAGAGTAGTAGAAGATTCTGAAGAAAAAAAAGGTGAATCTCTTTTAGCTTCTACACCAGTAGTTGTATTATCCGCTATTTTGGGAAGAACTCCTACTATTGATGAATATAAATCCGCTGTAAAAGGTATCAATCTTACTAAATTTACACCATTAAATAAGAAAAAAAATAATGGTTTATCAATACACTTCTAAATCAAGGGATAATTATCATAATCAGTACAACTAATTCTTTTTAATCAAGTAAATTCTTCTAAAAATTATCAAGTATTATCCATGATTTCGTATGTTATTAAAGTACTTGATAATATATACGGTTATATTATCGTAAATCATTTTATTTCTTAAATTCAATAGTGGTAATTTGTATTTATATATGATGAGATCTATTTATTGTTTTTCTTATTAATAATAAATATAAGATAATAAATGCGATGAGTAAAAAATTAGTAAATTAAAAGTACCTTAAAAGTTGAATTATTCTTAAAGAAAATTAAAATGCAATATCTCCAAAAAAAGTATATCGAAGTTAACTGGTTAATTTTTTATTTTATTATCGTTATTAGTTGGACTTTTGTGTTTCTGATGATTTTGGCATCTAACAGTGTAGAAGGTGTTGAATATTTCTATGGCTCAGATTTTCTTGCTACTTTATGTCAACCCATATACAAAATTAGTGACTGGCCTTATGCATTTTTAATGTGGTCAATTATGGGGATTGCAATGATGGTACCTACTATTTACCCCACATTAAAAACTTATAATGATCTATCAAATGTAAATAATGTGTCTAACCTTGGATTTGCTTCTGTCATCGTTGGCTTCATTGTAATTTGGATTATTTTTTCAGTTATAGCTTCCTTGATGCAAGTTTATTTAACTCAAATAAGTTTGATCAAAAATGATGGTATTTTTATAAATTTTATTCCTTCGGTTACTTTACTTTTTCTTGCAGCGTTATATCAATTTTCAAATCTTAAAAAAGCATGTTTATACCGATGTCGCCATCCACTTTTATTTTTTTTAAATGATTGGAATGGAAGTGTGAAAACTTCATTTTTTGTTGGATTAAAAGTAGGATTTTTTTGTTTAGGGTGTTGTTGGTTACTTATGATGCTTGCATTTGTGGGAGGAGTTATGAACTTGGGTTTTATGGGATTAGCAACACTAGTCATGATAGCCGAAAAATTGCCAGTTTTTGGACGCTACGTCACCCTACCATTATCTTTTTTACTTTTGATTTCTGGATCAATAGTTGTTATATCGAATTTAATTTAAAAGGAAATAATAAATGAAGCCAGTATTAACAGCATTTTTAAAAAAGTGGAAAATAAAAGGAGAGCTTATACTTAATTGTAATTGTACAGTATTTTGCCCTTGTGTTGTAAGCTTGGGTAAGCATCCACCTACAGAAGGTTTTTGCCAAGCTTGGGCTGGTATAAGAATAGATGAAGGTTTCTATGACAACTATGACTTATCGGGTATTAATGTTGCAATGATGTTGGAAATTCCTGGTAGAATGGCTAGAGGGAACTGGAAGGCAGCAGTATTTATTGATGAAAATGCTAGTACAGAAGCCTACGATGGATTAGTAAAAATACTAAGTGGTCAAGCAAGGGGAACAACAGGGCTATTTACTAAACTTGTAAGTGAGATTATTGGTGTAGAAAGTGCAGCTATTTCTTACACAACCGAAGGTAAAACTAGGCATCTTACAGTTGGTAATAAGATACAAGGTTCAATTACTCCTATCGTTGGGAATGATCCTAATGAAGAAGTAATGGTAAAGAATACAAGGTATTGGATGGGTTCTGACATTACTGTATCTGCAGCAGATAAGGGAAGAGTGAGAGCTTATGGAAGAGTTTGGGATTTCAAAGGATTAAGTTCAGAAATTTGTCAAATAGATTGGCATGGACCAAATTAATAAACTTAAAGAATTTTAATTTAATTGAAGGAGAAAAAATTGGCTGAAAAAGAAATTTATGAATTAGGAGATAAGCCTCAATTAGGTGTCGTTCCAAAAAAAATGCACGCTTTTTTAGTTAGACAAGATAGATTTGGTGCTCCACAAGATGCTTGGCAAAGGGAAATAATTAATGTTCCAAGTCTAGGACCAAAGGATGTTTTGGTTTACGTTATGGCAACTGGAATAAACTATAACAATGTTTGGGCCGCGTTAGGTTATCCTATAGATGTCATTGCTATAAGACAGAAAAAAGGAGAACCTGAGGATTTTCATGCCGGAGGTTCAGATGCTTCTGGAATTGTCTGGGCTGTAGGTAATGAGGTAAATGATGTAAAAGTTGGTGAAGAAGTTGTTGTTCATTCAGGAACTTGGGCTCCAGATGATCCTTGGGTTATAGCTGGAAAAGACCCTATGTTGGCTCCAAGTGTGAAGGTATGGGGTTATGAAACAAATTATGGTTCTTACTGCCAGTTTGCTAAAGCACAATCTCATCAAATTTTAAAAAAACCTAAACATTTAACATGGGAAGAGTCTGCTTGTTATATGTTATGTGCTTCAACTGCTTATCGCCAATTAATGGGGTGGACTGGGCATACTGTAGAAAAAGACGATGTTGTATTAGTTTGGGGTGCAGCAGGTGGTCTTGGTGCTTTGGCTCTACAAATAGTAGCTGCTCTAGGAGGTAAACCTGTTGCAGTTATTTCAAGCGAAGACAAAAGACAATTTTGTTTAGATAAGGGTGCTGTTGGTGTGATTAATCGAAATGATTTCAATCATTGGGGTGTACTACCAGATACAGAATCTCCAGATTATAAAAACTGGGTTACAGGTGCTAGAGCTTTTGGAAAAGCTATCTGGGATATAATAGGTGAGCGTAAAAACCCTAGAATAGTTTTTGAGCATCCAGGAGAAGCAACTTTGCCAACTTCTTGTTATGTTTGTGATTTAGGAGGGATGGTAGTTATCTGCGCTGGTACGACAGGATATAATGTTTCATTAGATCTTAGATACCATTGGATGCAACAGAAAAGACTTCAAGGGTCTCATGTTGCTAATGATGAGCAATCTAGATCAGTAAATGAATTAGTCATAGCAAAAAAAGTCGATCCGTGTTTGTCTGAGACATATAGTTTTAATCAGATAGGGCATGCACACCAATTAATGCATGATAATAAACACCCGCATGGAAATATGGCTTGTCTTGTAAACTCGTTATCTAAAGGACAAGGAAGTTCATAAGAAATTATTAAATTTTATAAGTATAATTTTTTATACTCTTTTGAGAAGGGTTATTTCTTTTGACTAAATTAGATGTCGATTTTGTAAGAAAACAATTTCCTAGTTTTCAATTTAGGGAAGTAGCTGGTAATGGATTTTTTGAAAATGCAGGTGGTAGTTTTATGTCAAAACAAGTAATTGATAGGCTTAATAGATACCATAATCAGAGAAGAGTCCAACCCTATTGGGTATTTAGTTCGTCAAAGTTAGCTGGTGACGAAATGGATGAGTCTAGGTCCAGACTTGCTGCATTATTAAATATTCCAGTAAATAGCTTACACTTTGGTGCGTCCACTAGTCAAAACACATATGTCTTAGCTAATGCTTTTAGAGATCTCAAATCCGATAGAAAAGTTATAATAGTAACCAATCAGGATCATGAAGCAAATACTGGTGTTTGGAGACGACTAAAAAATTATGGATATTTAATTAAAGAATGGAAGGTCAGAAAAAGTACCGGTTCCCTATATATTGATGACTTAAAAAAAATATTAGATGAAGATGTCTTGCTTGTTACTTTTCCTCATTGCTCAAACATCATTGGAGAGATCAATCCTGTTAATGAAATATGTAATTTATCAAAAAAAAATGGAGCTTATACTTGTGTAGATGGGGTTAGTTATGTTCCTCATTCATTTCCAAATATTAAAAAATTAGGGTGTGATATCTATATGTTTTCTTCATATAAAACTTATGGTCCACATCTAGGAATAATGTATGTTAATGAAAATTTAAATAGATTATTACCTTCACAGGGACATTATTTTAATTCAGAAGATCCAACTAAGACACTTACACCAGCTGGTCCAGACCATGCACAAATTGCTTCAGTTTCTGGTATAGTTGATTATATTGAGACAATTGATAAATACCATTTTAAAGATAATGTAGATGTGGATACTTCTGTAAAAGCTGAGAGAGTTGGAAAATTACAGAGAGAGGCTGAAATTGAAATATTAAGACCTCTTTTAGATTTCTTAAAAAATAAAAAAGAAATTAGAATATTAGGGGATATGGATCTTTCTATCGAGAAAAAAGTTCCAACTATTTCAATTGATCTCAATGGAGAAGTTGAAACTGTTGTTAAGAAATTAAATGAAAAAGGATTAATGGCAGGCTCAGGTGATTTCTATGCTGTTCGACTACTTGAGGCATTAGGTATTGAATTACCTGCAGGTGTGCTTAGATTAAGTTTTGTGCACTATACTTCATCTAAAGAAGTATTTACATTAATAAAAGCTTTAGATCATATATTATAATACTTCAGGTAAATTTAAAGATCAGAGAAATCTAAAATGTTGAATTTTATTATAATTAAAATACTAAATAAATCAATAATTTAACGTTTTATGAATAATACATGAGTACCCTAAAAATTGCAGTAATTGGATCAGGTGTTTCCGGGCTAGGTTCAGCATTTATTCTTAGCGGAAAGCATAGGGTATATCTATTTGAAAAAGACAAAAAATTTGGTGGACATTCCAATACAATAACAATAAATAAAGAAGAACAACAATTTAAGGTTGATACAGGATTTATTGTTTACAATGACAATAATTACCCAAACTTTTCCAAATTATTATCACATTTGAACATTAGTTCTAAGTGGTCTGATATGTCTCTTGGTTTTTCATTTAATGATCGGAATTTTGAATATGCCTGTGACAATTTGGATAAACTTTTTGCACAACGAAAAAACCTATTAAATTATAATTATATTCATTGTCTTCTTCAGCTTTTAAGATTTAATAAAGAGGCTCCTTCTCAACTACGCAGAGGACATTTGGATGGAATTAATCTTAAAGAATTTCTAACAAAATTTAAGTATAGTAAGTTTTTTACTGACCACCTGATTTTACCAATGGCAGGTGCTATTTGGTCAACAAGTCTAAATAATATTTTAGATTTTCCTGCAGACAGGTTTGTAAGTTTTTTTATTAATCATGATCTGATGTCAGGTCTAAAACCTTCACAAAAATGGAGAACTATTGAGAATGGTTCGGAACAGTATGTCAAAAAAATTATTTCTAATAGAAATATAAAATCCAAACTAAATTCTCAAGTTGTAAAAGTAGACAGAGATAATAAAAAATGCATTGTTCATTTTGCGGATGGTCTGAAAAAAGAGTTTGATCATGTTGTATTTGCAATATCTCCTACCATAATTAAATCAATTTTAAGCAATAAAACACCAAATGAGATAAAAATTTTATCAAAATTCAAAATTTCAAGAAACAAAGCTGTTCTTCACTCTGATATTAAATTAATGCCCAGGTTAAAAAAAGTTTGGTCAAGCTGGAACTTTGTACATACTGGATCAAGTAATCTTCGAGAAGATCCTCCAGGTGTAATTTATTGGATGAATAGACTCCAAAACATCAGCAAAAAATATCCTTTTTTTGTTTCGCTTAATCCAAAAGATGATATTGATGAAAAAAAAATATATTATGAAACTAACTATTATCACCCGCAGTTTAATATAGAAACTGTTGAAGCTCAGAAAGAGATTGAAAAAATTCAGGGAGTAAATAATATTTGGTATACTGGTGCTTGGTTAGGTAATGGCTTCCATGAAGATGGGTTCTCATCAGCAATTAATATATTAAATAAATTTAATAGTTTACCTGAATGGTTAAGATAGTATTAAATATATTTATTTTCATTTATAGATTTTAGTCATGAAAAGCTGTATTTACATTGGAAATATTATGCATATGCGATTGGCACCCAAAAAGCATAAATTTAACTACAGAGTTTTTAGCTTATTTTTAGATTTAGATTTTATTGATAACAATACAAATAGTTATAAATTCTTAAAACTAAATAGGTTTGGTTTATTATCTTTTTTTAACAAAGATCATGCCAGTAGGACTAATAATAAAATAAAACCATGGGTGAATTCATTATTAACCAAAAACAATCTACCAAAAGCAGACAAAATTTTTTTACTAAGTTTTCCAAGAATTCTTGGATTTGGTTTTAACCCTCTATCAGTCTATTTTTGTTATAATAAAAAATGCTTGCAATCAATTATTTATGAAGTCAAAAATACCTTTGGTGATCAAATTCCTTATGTTTTTAGGGCAAAAATTGATAAAGATGGTGCTATCAGGCATTCTCAAAAAAAAGAAATGTATGTTTCACCATTCATTGATATGAATCAGACTTACCATTTCTCTATACATCCTCCTGATAAAAAATTAGCTATACGTATAAAAGAAGATGGATTTAATGGAAATATTTTAATAGCTACACAAACAGCGGTATCTAAAGATCTAACAGACTTTAATTTATTTATAACTTTAATGAGCTATCCACTTATGGGGTTCAAAGTAATTCTTGCAATTCATTGGCATGCCCTTAGATTATTCTTTAAGGGGTTACGCTTTTATTCTTATAGTGAATGGGTAAATAACAAATAAAGATTAAAAAAAGGGGTAATTAAGTGAAGATAGTTGATAAAGAAAGTAAAACCAATTTACCAAGGTGGTTTAATGGCGTTTCAATTATTTTAAAAAATATGCGGTGTGGTTCTCTTGAGATTATATTACCTGATAATAGGAACTTTATTTATCAAGGGATTGAAAAAGGTCCAAAAGGTATAATATTTGTAAAAAACAATGATTTTTTTTCTAGACTTGTACGAGAAGGAGAAAATGGTTTTCCTGAGTCTTATATGGATGGGTGGTGGGATACGCCTGATCTTCTGACTGTGTTGGATGTGATCTTTTTGAATAACAAAGAGATTGGTTATAGTTTTCCAGGTGGGTTTCTGTTGAGAAATTATGAAAGATTAGTTCATTGGTGGCATTCCAACTCCAAAAAACAAGCTAAGAAAAATATCTTCTATCATTATGATTTAGGTAATGAATTTTATTCAAAATGGTTAGATAAAACAATGACGTATTCATCAGCTCTTTTTAATTCTTCCAAAGAAAGCTTAGAAAAAGCTCAAGAAAATAAATATAAAAATATATTAAAAAATATTAATCCTAAACCAGAAGACCATATACTAGAAATTGGATGTGGATGGGGTGGATTTATGGAATATGCAATTAAGCACCATAATGTAAAAGTAACAGGTCTCACTATTTCAAAAGCCCAGCATGATTTTACTAAAAAGCGTTTATTTGAAGCAGGACTTTCTGAACGTGCCAAAGTGTTATTAACAGATTATAGAAACCAGAAAGGTCAATTTGATGGAATAGCATCTATAGAGATGTTTGAAGCAGTAGGTGAGAAATATTGGCCTGTATATTTTAATTCGCTTAAAAACCTTATGAAAAATGGAGCAAAGTCAACTTTACAAATTATAACTATTGCAGATGAAATTTTCCCAGAATACCGGAAAAGAGTAGACTTTATCCAGAAATATATTTTTCCAGGTGGAATGTTGCCAAGTAAAAAAGCCTTAGAAAAACAATTTTTGCAGGTGGGTTTAAAGAGTATCAATTTAAAAAGTTTTGGTTCCAGTTACTCAAAAACTTTAAGGCTTTGGCATTCAAGTTTTAATTCAGTTTGGGATGACATTGCTTCCGTAAAATTTGATGATAGATTCAAGAGAATGTGGAATTTTTACTTAGCCTCATGTGCAGCGGTTTTCTATTCAAAAACTGGTGATGTTATTCAAGTTACTTTAAAAAAATCATAGTGTGACATTTTATTGTTTAAAATTTTAGCATATGGTTTGCCTGCTTTACCCTTAGCATCTTTGTACTTTAGTATATATGTACTTATCGGTGAATTTTATTTTAAAAATTACGGTTTGGCATTGTCTATAATAGGATCAATTTTTATAATAATTAGATTATTCGATGCATTTACAGATCCAATAATGGGGTATATAAGTGATAATTTTCCTTTAAGGTTTGGAAAGAGAAAACCTTGGGTACTTATAGGTGGAATACTATTTATTTTTTCAACTTGGATGCTTTTTGTACCTATCTATCAATCAGTTGATGTAGAATACTTCTTTTTTTGGTTATTCATATCTGCAATTGGTTGGACTATAGCTTATGCTCCCTATTACGCGATGGGTGCTGAGCTAAGTATGGATTATTTAGAAAGAAGTAAAGTAACATTTTGTAGAGAATTATTTACAATTCTAGGAATAATATTTGCCTCTCTACTTTATTCAATAAGTTTTGATTTTGACAATAAAATTTTCAAGAGTGGTATTGGTTCAAATATTGGTTTGTTTCAAATTTGTATTTTTTCCTCTGTTTTTTTTGTTTTATCGATGTTCTTATTTTTACTATCAAAAAGTAATTCTAAAGAAGTTTCATATGATAAAAATAATATTTTAAATATTTTTGAAATTTTTATTTCTTTAAAAAAACAAAAATTAATGAGGAAGTTACTTTCTTCACATTTTATAAATGGTCTTGCTAATGGTATTCCACCTGCATTATTTGTTTTTTATGTGAATTCGGTATTAAAGAGCCCAGAATTTACAGGAATATTATTATTTTTGTATTTTTTAGGTGCATTAGTAGGAGTTCCATTATGGATATTTATAAGTAACAAGCTTGATAAGCATAGGGTATGGTGCTATGCCATGGTTTATTCCTGTTTTATTTTTATATTTGTACTTTTTTTAGAAGAGTATGATTTAATATTCTTTGCAATTATTTGTATTTTAAGTGGTCTAGCATTAAGTGCAGATCTAGCTATTCCAAGCTCAATTCAAGCAGACATTATAGATTTAGAATATTTAAAAACTGGGAAAAGACTTACAGGTCAATTTTTCGCTTTTTGGGGACTGGTATCAAAAGCAGCGATTGCAATCTCTACTGGGGTGGCTTTAATTTTATTAGATATTATAGGATTTAAATCAGACGAAAATAATGGAAAAAATATATTATTTGCAGTATCTTTTATTTATGCAGGCTTACCTATTATATTAAAGATGTTTTCTATTTATTTAATGTGGAATTTTAAACTTGATAAGAAAACACATTCAGAAATATTAGAAAAAATAAAGACTTAAATTTTCAGTTAGTAATTTAAGTATTCAAATCAGAAAAAACTATCCATAATTTTTTTTGGAATATAAGGCCAAAGCTTCTGTATAGGGTCTTTTGTTGGATTGTACCTAATTTTAGGATTTTTTATTTCAATACTTTTTATTATAATACTTGTTAGTTGTTTCATTGATAATGAATTCTGGTCAAAACTTTCAAGAGAATTCAAGATTTTTTTAAATGAAATTCCATATTTAGTTTTGTGATATTTATTTTGGTCTTTCTGTTTTTTTACTTCTTTCCAAATTGGTGTGGAGACCGAACCTGGTGCTACAATTATTACTTTTATTCGATAAGGTTTTAATTCTCTCCTTAAAGATTCAGAAAAAGCTTCTACAGCATGCTTGCTAGCACAGTATCCACTCATAAAGGGAGATCCTATTTTACCCCCCAAAATACTACTTATATTTACTATTCTCCCCGGATTCCCAATTAAATTATTATCGGTACCAAGTAATGGCAAAAATATTTTTGTACAAAGGAATGTCCCTAAAATTTTTGTGTCTATTTGTTTTTTAAAATCGGAAGTAGGTAAAAATTCAACAGGTCCTAAGGTAGCAATTCCTGCATTATTAATTAATGCTGTTAACGGTTTTCCATTTAGGTAGTTTTGAACTCTTTCTTTAGCTTTAACTACTTGTTTTTCGTCAGTTACATCTACTAAAAGGGCATCTAAATTTTTTCCAAATTCTTTATTTAATTCAGTAGCATCCTTTCTATTTCTTACAGTCCCAAAAACTTTATATCCTTTTTTAATAAGTGCTTGGCATAATCCTCTTCCTATTCCACTAGAAGTTCCGGTTACCAATACAGTACGTGATTTATTTGTTAAACTTTCCATAGCGAGTGCATGTTTCCTTCGCTTTTCTGTAATAAGAATTCTGCTTGAGAGCCACCAGCGTAAAATCTACTACCCAGCCATTTACCGTCCTTGGCGTACAGTAAATCAAGATCTAGATCACCACTTATTTTCCAAAGGGTAGCTGGTATTTCACCATTTACAGTCTTTGCCATGTCGGGTCCTATTTTTGTTGCACTAACTGATAAAGGATCCCCATCTTGGGTGCTTATCCATGTTTTTCTTTTTAAAAATTCGGGAGAAAAATAACTCGTAGTTGCTGGATTTCCTTCAACTAATCCTGAATATTTTGATCCCTCAATGCTAAATCCATTTTTTTTTCTTATACCTTTTACAAATTCTACTTTTTTTCCAATTACGGTTTCTGAATTTATCTTTTTTAAAACCCCAGATTCCCAAACTTCCTCATTTTTAAGATTATAAGAAAATGCATCAAAATTCAAAACTTTAACAGATATTTTAACCTCAATGTTGGCAACTACTTTTTTTCCAGATCTTTTTATTTTTATACTTGAAAAACCAACATCTAATCCTCGCCAAAGTAAAGAAAAATATGTAGATGCAGTTTCAGCAAACGTTACAACTGGGTAAAGCCCTGTGAAAATGGTTGATCCTGAACCCAATATAAAATTTCTTCTTTTTATCATAATATAGTCAATTGCTATTCTTAAACATTTTAATATATATTACCTTAAAAGGAATGAATTAACATTATTTATCTCTATTGTACAGATAGATCGTTGTTGGTGAAATTGTTAAACTATATTTAATTTTATAATATAAAATTCAATTCATATGGTAAGAAAATTAATGCTAATAATTTCAAAAAAAATATTATTGAATTTCTTCTTTTTATTCAAACTTTTATTCATAATTGGTTTTTTTAACTTATATGCTCATAGCCTCACAGGCGCAGAAGTTAATATTACATCTAAAACTGAATTTAATAATATTTTAAATTATTCAAACAAAATTATTGAAAGCAAATCTTCTTCTAAGTATTCTTTACAATTAATAAGAGAGAAATTAGTTGGATTACGCATTGAATTATTATCTATAGAAAAGAGACAATTAAAAATAATCAACAATATTAATGAGCAAATAAATGCTGTAAATTTGCCTTCTATAGATGAAGAATTAATTTCTGAACAATTCAGAGAACTTAAAGATAAATTAAACTCTGATTTGGCTGAAGCTAGTTTTCCTTTGGCTTATTCTAGATCTTTTAGAGAAAGAGCCGAGCAGTATATTTCTAAAATCGATCAAATTTTACTAGATCGTTTTAAGACAAAACTTTTATCAAAAGGTGCATCCCCATTGAATTTTATTTCATGGAGTATTACTGCAGCCGAATTGGTAAAAATAAAAGATGATATAGTCAAACAAGTAGATTTTTCATTTTTAGAGTCAATAAATGAAAACAATGAATCCTTTTTTTCACCATTTATTTTAATTATTCTAGGTTCTTTATTTTTATGGTCACGGTCTTTTTTCAGTAGGAAATTAAAAACATTAATCAATAAATCACCTCCATCTAACTCTTTGATGGTTTTTTCAGCTTTAGAAAATATTAATTATTTGTTGTTCCCACTTTTGGGACTTTTTCTTATTTTTGAAGGTCTAGGTATAATTTCAATTTTTGGTCTCTATAATACTTTATTTAAAACCTATGCATTTGTAATAGCATCAACTTTTGTCATTTCAAATTGGTTGGGATTAAGTCTGGCGTCAAAAAGTATAAAAATTGGCCAATTATTTAATTTTAATATTACTCAAGAAAAATATTTTATAAGTTTAGTAAATAAATTGGCTATGATTTTTGCATCTTTATTATTAGTAGATATGTTAAATCTTGGCTTTGTATTATCCCCCAACTCATTGGCTAATTTATATTTTCCATTAATTGTATTCATTTCAATAATTCTATTTTCGTTAAATAGAAAAATAGCTTATGCAAATAATAATGAATTTACAGGAAAAAGTTTTTCATTATTAAAATCTTTTTTTAACAAATCAATTTTTTTACTTACAATTGTTATTCCCATACTAACAATTTTTGGTTTTTTGGAAGCCACACTTTACTTAATAAAATCACTAATTCTATCAATAGTAGTTTTAGGAAGTGCCTATGTATTGTTAAAAGTTTTGGATATATTTGTCCAAAGTACAATATCTTTTTTAGTATCTAAAGAGCATAACTTTGAATATGAACCTAAGAAGAATTTAAGTTCAAACGTACTTTCATTAATTATTCTAATTATTTCATTTTTAATACTTCTTTTAGTTTGGGGCTTTAGTGTTAATAATCTGCAGGATTTATGGTTCAAGATAAATGAAGGGATACCTTTCGGGAATAGTAGCATTACACCTTCTAGTCTAGCCAAGTTTTTAATTATATTCTTTATTGGTTACTATTTTACTAAGCTGCTTCAAAAAATAATTAATGAAAGAGTTCTCCCGGCTACTAGATTAGACGCAGGGGGTAAAGGTGCATTACTTTCAGGATTAGGATATGTTGGTATTTTTGTAGCAGCTTTAATTGCTTTGTCTTCTACAGGTCTTGATTTATCCAGTCTAGCAATCTTGGCAGGTGCATTATCAGTTGGGTTAGGTTTTGGAATGCAAACAATAGTTTCAAACTTTGTTTCAGGGATAATAATGCTAATCGAAAGACCAATTAAAGAGGGGGATTGGATTGAAGTCTCAGGTTATTCTGGGACTGTCAAAAAAATTTCTGTAAGGTCCACACATCTACAAACTTTCAACAAAGCTACAGCTATAATTCCAAATTCAGATATTATTTCTAGTTCGGTAGTCAATTGGATGCATGATGAAGTTGATGGTAGAGTTTCTGTTCCAATAGAAGTTGCATATGATAGTGATATTGAGAAGGTAAAAAAAATATTATTAGATATTGCAAAATATCATCCCAAAGTAATGGAAGATCCAGAACCAATTGTTTTACTGAGGGGTTTTGGTGAAAGTGCAATCAAAATAGAGTTAAGAGCATTTGTGAATGAAAAATTTAGTTTATTTATACAATCAGATTTAAATTTTGAAGTCCTAAAAAAGTTTTCTGAAAATAATATAGAAATACCCTTTCCTAAAAGAGATGTGAGTTTAACTGTAAATGAAGTTGATTTGAAAGTTTTAAAAGGTCAAAAAAAATGAACAGTCACTATTTATTTTGGAATAATTCTTATATGAAGCAAGCTGAATCAGTTCTTGAATCAATCATTGAACAACAAGGACTGATCTTGCAACAAACTCTATTTTACCCTGCAAGTGGCGGTCAGCCATATGATCAAGGCATTATTAAGATAGGTAATTACTCACTGAAAGTGGAGAGTGTTAAAAAGTTTGAAGGAGGAAAAACCTTAATTATACCTGAATATATTCCTAATGATTTAAAAATAGGAGCAATAGTAGAACAATTTATTGATTGGGATCTAAGATATAAATATATGAAAATGCATACTGCTTTACATTTATTGTCTGTAGTTATTCCCCTCCCAGTTACTGGTGGGCAAATAGGTGCTGATAAAAGTCGTTTAGATTTTGATATGCCTGAAGCTGTTGAAGATAAATTAATTATTGAAAATAAAATTAATGAATTAATTAAAAGTGATTTAATAGTTGATCAAACATGGATCAGCGAGGAAGAATTAGACAAAAAACCTGAATTAGTCAAAACAATGTCAGTTTTCCCACCTAAAGGAAGTGGAGAAATAAGATTAATTAGCATCAAATCAAAAAAAGGTCAGGTTGATTTGCAACCTTGTGGTGGAACTCATGTCAGTAGAACATCTGAAATAGGTAAAATTGAAGTAGGTAAAATCGAGAAGAAAGGTAAAAATAATAGGCGTGTAAATATTCATTTGGCTATTTAAATTTGTTTACTAGACAATATAAATTTATTTTTTTAATAATAGAATATCCTTCAAGGAGAGGTGGCCGAGTGGTCGAAGGCGCACGCCTGGAAAGTGTGTAGGCGGGAAACCGTCTCCAGGGTTCGAATCCC
>ENA-OSEY01000215-OSEY01000215.1-marine-metagenome-genome-assembly--contig:-NODE-215-length-42605-cov-3.876528_pt1 | contig 42605 bp, 33 predicted proteins | sample MGYA00248465_ERZ534230 | MGnify/ENA primary metagenome ERZ534230 (study PRJEB26409, sample SAMN06344110) | marine metagenome | isolation source: Sea water from surface | place: Atlantic Ocean:Southern... | reverse complement strand
TTAATAACTTTTATAGAGGGCTAAAAATCAAACTTCAGGAACTGAATCTTAGTTAAATCCTTGTAAAATCCTACAGCCTCATTAAGCTCACCAACTACTTTCAAGTAAGAACTATTTTTAATCAAAGTGTCTAATTTAAAGTCTAATTTGAAGTATTTTAAAAAATAAGTACCATCATATAAAATATAACTGTCATTATCATAAATAAACCCCATTGAAGCGGAAGCAGGTATCGTATGAACTAAAGATCCAAATTGGTCAAATTCAAAGATTTGATTTTTAGTAAAAGCAAAAAGATGTTTATTATATTCTTCCATTCTTATAATGGGGCCTTTAAAATCGGGTAAAATAACAGCTAGATTTCCACTTCTGTAAGTGATATTAGAATGAATATCTACCTTAATGATCTCGTTGATATCCACATCGAAAAGCCAAATGCCATTGTCAAAATTACTGTTAGCTATGCAGTTAGTCTGATAAAGAGACAAGCTGTTCAGATCAATATTTTTTTCTTGTTGACTTAATGTATTGTCCAATACACAAATTACCCCCATATCTCTGTATAGTAGTAAAGGTCTCAGAGGATTACTTACATCAACCTGACTAATTTTTCCTAGGTTTTTATTGCTGTAAGAATATATGATTTGATTATTCTTATTTTTTTTGAAAAGATTGTCATAGGAAATTTCATAAATGTACCCATATCGATCAACATTAATTCCATCAATCTGGTAGCTTAGTGCAATTTCTTTTGAAATTTTTTGACTAAAAAAAATCGAGGGGTTAAAAATTAGAAATAATATTATGTTAGCAGATTGTATTACTGATTTTAATGATTTCATTTATGAATATTTTAGAACCATCAATCCTGGGGACTTTGTGTTGACCACCTAATTTACCTCTTTTTTTCATCCATTTAAAGAAAGAACCTTTTTCAACAATGGTAACTTTTGGAAAACCTAAGGGATTATTATTTTTTCTTTTGGCTTTATAATCAATATTACTTTTTTGGAGTTCGGAGTCAACGGTTCGTGTAAATTGATAAATATCATTAGGCATCTTTTCAAATTCTATAACCCAATGATGTTGTCCTACATTTTCAAATTTAGAATTTGACATATTAAATGACACCATAAATTCATTAACCCTTGACTGGCTTAACTTTTGAACTTCAAGTATAGTTTGCTCTAAATGGTCAACCATAACTTCTTCCCCAAATTGATTTAGAAATAATTGAGTTCTACCGCAAACCTTGATCTTAAATGGATAAGTTTGGGTAAATAAAATGGTGTCTTTAGTTCTGTAACGCCATAGTCCACCATTAGTTGTTATCACCATTTCATATGGTTCATTTAATTCCACATCTTCTAATGATATCGTATTTGGTTGAGCGTTATGCCAATCTTCTTTTTTGATGAATTCATAATAAATTCCATAATCTAACATCAATAACATGTCCTTATCTTCATTACATTGTTGAAGACCAAAATAACCTTCCGTTGCATTGTAGTTTTGATAATAGTTAATAGGTTTCCCAAATAATTCTTGGAATAGAGGTAGATAAGAGTTTATGGAAGTGCCCCCATGTAAAAACAATTCGAAATTTGGCCAAACTTCATGTATGTTATTGACATTATTTTGATCGATTATTCTTTTAATAATCATCAATATCCATGATGGAACTCCCGCTATAAGGTGTATGTCATCTCTTGCAGAAGTATCACATATGTAATTTAATTTCTCATTCCAATCTTTTGAAGTTAATTTTCCTACTCCTCGAGGGGATCTTCTCCATTCACACCACCATGGTAAATGCTGCATAATAATGGCAGACAGATCGCCAATAATGGTTTTTTTATTTCCAGTGAACGAATTTAAAGACCCACTTGCTATTAGGTGTTTACCCCTGAAGAGTGAGGTTGATGGGTTTTCCCGATAATAAAGGGATAGTAGATCTTTCCCCCCTTTATAATGACATTCCATTAGAGACTCTTTAGAGATGGGGATGTGTTTAATCACTCCCGAAACAGTTCCAGATGATTGGGCAAACCAACTCACATGACCAGGCCACAAAACATGTGGTACTCCTTTTTTCATCCTTTCGATATCATAAGATAAATCATGATATTCATGTAGAGGAACTTCACCTTTAAATTGGCTTGAACTATTAATTTCATTGAAACCAAAATTTTGGCCGAATTCTGTGTTTTTAGCTTTTTCTAAATTTTGAAAAAGAATTTTTTCTTGAGTACGAATGGGCTCCTTTATGAACTCCTCAATTTCATGTATCCTTTTTTCCATATACCATGAGAAAAAGGAATTAAGAGGATTACCAATTAAGGTGTTCATGTTGGTTTAATCACCCAAAGAAAATGAGTGAAATGATAACAAGTAGGGCAATAGACACATAGATGTAACCTATAATACCAGTACTTCCGTGAAAATTTTTATCTGTTGACATAACTATTTTTTACAAATATAAACACTTATTTTATTGAAAATTCAAATGGCATAAATGATTGGTATTTGTCCTTTGAATTAATCTGGAAAGGGCTTGAGTTAAATTGTTTATTCAATGTGGTTATTAAAGTAGAAAGTTCATTCTTATTGGTGGTACTTACGTTTATATCAAGTTCTGAAATCAACTCTAAAAAGGGGTCACTTTCAACTTTAGGAAGCTCCATTATCCTGATATTTTCATTATTGATATCAGCTAATTTAGCGGCATAATTAATGGCATCTTTAACTGTCCCAATTTCATCAATAAGTTTATTTTCTAATGCCTTATCTGATGTCCAAACTCTACCTTTTGCAATTTCATGAACTTCTTCTTTACTGAGCTCAGACCTTCCATCAGAAACTCTTGTTAAAAAAGTGTCATAAATCTCATCAATTGCTTTCTGATAAACCTCTAATTCAAAGGGGTCAAGTGTGTTAAATAGCGACATGGATGCATGTGGGTTAGTCTCTACTCTGTCAAACGACAATCCAATATTTTCATTTAACATTCTTCCAACAGACGGCACCACTCCAAAAACGCCAATAGAGCCCGTTATCGTATTAGCCGAAGCAAAAATTCTATCTGCACCACACGAAATGTAATAACCACCTGAAGCAGCAACACTTCCCATAGAGACTACAACTGGTTTATCTTTTTTGGCTAATTCAAGTGACCTCCAAATCACATCCGAAGCTAGTGCGCTTCCTCCGGGGGAATTTACTCTTAACACGATAGCTTTTATTGAGGAATCATTCTTAGCCTTATTTATGGCTTTTACGATGGTTTCAGAACCCATCACTCCTTCTTGATTTTTACCGCTTCTAATTTCCCCAACAGCGTATATTAGAGCTATATTTGATTTTTTGGAGAAATTAAATTTCTTTTTAGAAGTTTGTTTCTTTATATATTTTTTGAAGGGAATTTTATTCAATTTCTCATTCTCATTTAAACTGAACTTGCTATTTACTATTGAATCTAGTTCATCTTCATATAATGTTGCATCAATTAAATTCTGATTTAAACTACCTGATGCATTATAAGCTAAAACAGAGTCAGCAATTTGATTTAGGTTATTATTGGTTATTTTTCTACTGCCCCCAATATCTTGATTCATATTATTCCATAAGGTAGTTAGGATGCTTTTTAGCTGGAAGCGATTTTCATCACTCATTTTGTTATACATGAAGGGTTCAACGGCACTTTTAAAATCATTGCCACTTCCACGAATAATTTGTACATCTAGTCCGTATTTTTCAATGGCTCCTTTAAAAAACATAAGCTCAGTTCTTAAGCCTCTATAGTCCAACATCCCTTCTGGGTACAGATATACTTGATCAGCTACACTAGATATATAGTATGAACCTAAAGAATAGTACTCCGCATAAGAAATAATAAACTTCCCACTTTTTTTAAAATCATTTAATTTATTCCTGAGCACATGAATATTAGATAAATCAATTGAGAGGTTTTCTAACTTCAAAATGATTCCTTTAATATTGACGTCATTTTTAGCCTTTTCAATAGCATAAACTACATCATTAATACTGTAATTTTTAATTACTGGATTTAGCATATCAATTCCAGGGACAAGTCCTCCTCTTTCTTTAATAGAAAAATCAAGTTTCATCTCCAAATAAGAGTTCTTTTTTATAACCAACGGCTTTTTGGTGTTCAAAGAGCTTCCAATCGAAAAAACAATAACGTTAATAAATACGATAATAAGAACACTTAACACGATGTAAGCTAAAATTGAAGCCCAAAAGCTTCTCCAAAATGGTCTCATATTGATGTATATTAATTATTTTGGTTAAATATAATTTAAAAGTGATATAGATGACTCATTTGGCATCAATTACATTGGGTTCAAACATTGGGAATAAAATATTTAACATAAAAAAAGCAATAGATTATGTTTCTAAATCAGTTGAGGTTAAAAGGATTTCAAATTACTATGAAACAGAGCCATGGGGCTATACAAGCAAAAATTCATTTGTTAATGCAGGAATTATAATAGAAACCATTTGCCCCCCAGCAGAGTTATTAGTTTTTTTAAAACAAATTGAAAAAAAAATGGGGCGTGTAAGAACAAAGAGGGGGTACCAGGACCGAATAATTGATTTAGATATTATGACGTTTGATCATGTTAAATTAAATACAATCAATTTGGTAATTCCTCACCCAAAAATTGCAGAAAGAAAATTTTCTATTGTAATTTTAAAAGATCTTTTTTTTGATGAAGTTATACCTGGCTTAAATAAAAGTGCTCAAGAATTGCTTCACCAGTGCGAGGATAAACTTAAAGTTCAAATGATTAATGAAGTATAAACATATAGCAGTTGAAGGAAATATTGGTGCTGGTAAAACTACTTTAACTAAGTTTTTATCCTCCATTCTTGATGCTTCAACCTTACTTGAAGAATTTGAAGAAAACAAGTTTCTTAAAGCCTTTTACAACACAGGTGAATTTGCATTTCAATCTGAAATACAATTCTTACTAGATAGAAGTAAACAACTTAATGAATTTTACAAGAAAAACCATAGTTTAATCATTTCGGATTATTATGTTAATAAAAGCTTAATTTTTTCTAAAATAAATTTAAATGAGTATGAATTTCAATTACTGAAAAACCTCCATGGTCATTTGTTTGGTGTTTTACCCCCACCTGATTTGCTTATTTTTTTAGATAGAAGTCTTGATGTTTTATTTGCAAATATTATGCGCAGAAATAGGCCTTATGAAAAAAATATGGATTTGAATTATTTAAAAAAATTAGATCATTATTATGAAAATTGGCTTGAAGGATTAGACATTCCTATAATAAGAATTGATGCGGAAACAATTGATTTTAATAGGCCAGATTATTTAACCAAAAAATTCAAACAACTTTTAAATTTAGACTTCCCAAGCACACAGCGTACTGTAAAATTAGCCATCTCTTAGCTTAAATATCAACATTATACGGTGTTTATTTAAATGATTAGACCTTTTTATTTATAAAATAAAGTGCTTATACTTGCACGAAATTTAAAACAGAGAACATATTCTTATGAAAACAATGAATATCAATAAATTAAGTATAATTTCAAGTTTTTTTGCCTTATCATTCTTATTGAGTTGCTCAATGATTGAAGAACTTGAATACGATGTTGTCCAAAATCCTCTTCAAATGCATGGAGGAGATGTAACATTACAAATCAATGGAAAGTTTGTTGAAAAAGGAATAAATGCAAAGGCAGTAGCTGAAGTTACTCCAATTTTATTTTGTGCAGATGGAAATGAAATTACTTTTCAAACAGAAATTTTCCAAGGTCCCAAAGCTGCTGGAAATGGGAAAGTTGTTCCTAAGGAAGGAATGTCTTTTTCTTACTCAAGCACAATACCATTTCAAAAATCAATGGCTGAAGCTGAGCTGAAGGTTTTGGTAAAAGCCAAAATGGGTAGTAAAGAGTTAGAAATAACAAGTCCTAAAATAGCTGATGGTACTACAACAACTCCTCTACTAATAGAGTTAGATGATCAAGTTATTTTAACAGGAGACAACTTTGTAAGAACAAATTCTTTCACTAAAACAGCAGTAATTAATTTCGCAAAGGGAAAACACAATGTAACTTCCAAAGAAACGAAAGATACGGATATTAAAGAGGTGTTAGATTTTATTTCGTCTTCCATGGAAGAAGAGTCAAGAATTAATGTGTTATCAATAGATATTAGTTCATATGCATCACCTGAGGGAGAAGTGGATTTGAATACCAACTTAGCAGAAGATAGAGGTAAGAGCGCAATGAGCTTTTTAATGTCTAAAGCCAAAAGAATGAAGTTTGAGCCTGCCAAAGAGGAATCATTCTTTAATGTATCTCCAAAGGGAGAAGATTGGGCTGGATTTAAAGAAGAGGTTACAAAGACATCTCATGAAGATAAAGAGTTAATATTGAGAGTTCTACAAATGACTTCTGATGTTAACAAAAGAGAGTTAGAGATCAGAAATATGGCTAAAACATATAAATTTCTTGAAAAAGAAGTACTTCCACAATTAAGAAGATCAACCATAACAATCAACTACGAAAAAGTGGGATATAGTGATGAAGAATTAACAGATTTAGTAGGTACAAATCCAGATACTCTTAATGTAGAAGAAATATTACATGCAGGAAATTTAGAATCTGATTTAAATGTTAAATTAAAAGATTATAAAGAGGCGCAAAGACTTTATCCAAATGATTGGAGAATAGCTAATAATATCGGTTATGTATTGTATATGATGGGTGACGTTGATGGATCAGGTGAAGCTTTTGATAAAGCACTTTCTATCACAGATAATCCTACAGTAACTAATAATGTTGCAGCCGTAAAGCATAGAAAAGCTGGTAAGGGCAATGACGATATTATTTCTTACTTAGAGTCTTCAAATACTACAGAATCAAAATATAATTTAGGTTTAATTAGAATTGAGGAAGGTAAATATGAAGAAGCTATAACGTTAATGGATAAGTCTAAGACCTACAATTTAGCCTTAGCGAACCTTTTAGCCGAACACTATGACGTTGCAGGTGATATTATTGAAGATGTTAATAGCGGTGAAGCTAATGCATTATACCTTAAAGCTATCATGGGTGCAAGAACCAATAATAGCGAAATGTTATTTGAAAACTTAAAATCTTGTTTTGAAAAAGATTCGTCTTTCAAAGACAGAGCAAAGAAAGATAGAGAGTTTGTTACCTTTTTTGATAACGCTGATTTTCTAGCACTTTTCTAATTACGAAATTGACAAACAATTTATGAAAGGGGGCCCATGCTCCCTTTTTTTATTTCTCTTTTTGTATGTGTTTTAGTGGGAATTTTTTTCTCACCACCATCGTGTTTTTAAAATGAGCTGATAATTTATTGTTAAGCGTTACGGCATCGTTTTTTGAAAAGTATTTACCTGCATATAAAAATATATTTGGTGCAATATATTCATCAAAGAGATATTCATCTGGAAAAAGATTCGTAAATGTCTTTCTCATTTCTCTTATTTTCCTAGTATCTTGAGTTACTATTAACTGAACAGCATATCCATTAAATTTACCTCTGTTAGATATATAGGAATTTATACTGTCAATTCTGTAGTCAGCATGGATAACAATATGACCTTTAGAAGAGATGTATTGAATAGAGTCCTTTTTTTGTTTTAGTGGAATCTCTTCAGTGATAGTAGAATCTTGCATGAGGCTATCCGCTTTAGCTATTGCAACACTATCTTTTTCTACAATGGAGTCCTTTTTGGGATATAATGTCCAATTGCTTTGTGCGAGTAAAGCGGAATGAAAAAAAATAAACAAAATGAGGATGATATTTTTCATAAAAGTAGAATAATCAAACTTATTAAATAAATCAATTTCTAAAATCATGCCACATTAAAATTTGATCGAAAATGTGTGTTAAACTGCACTTTGTTTAAGCTTTAAAACAGATATGTAAACAAATTATTTAGAAGTATTCTAAATTAAGATGTTTGCATGACAATTATACGAACATTTATTTTGATTTATGTATCACGTATTACATTTGCTGTGCTTAATTACGCATGTATTAATTAGTTTGAAATGAACAAATATTTAAAAAAGCATTTAGCTAATTTTCTTACTCTAGTACTCTTTGTTTCAGTTACTGTTGTATCCCATTCTCAAGACGGTGAAAAACTTTTTAAAGCCAATTGCGCTTCCTGTCATCACCCTGTTAAGAATGCAACTGGTCCTAAAATGCAGGGTGTTCTTCAGAAATGGGAAGATAATGGAGAAGGAGATCTTATCTATGAGTGGGTTAAAAATCCAGCAGAACTCTATAATAGTGGTAAGTCCAAAATGGCAAAAGCTATTTGGGATTGGTCGCCAACAGTTATGACTCCTCAGGGTCATTTATCTGAAGACGAGGTAAAATCTATTTTTGCCTACGTAGATGCGTATGCACCACCAGTAACAGCTCAAGGTCCAGCAACAGACGATACAGTTTATGAGGCAGAAGATGAAACCGTATCCTTTTGGTGGTGGATCATTATTGGGTTAATGGTGTTTGTTCTTTTCGCTACATTTGGTGTGAGGAGAGAGTTGTCAGAAGTTATCGCTGCAAAAGAAGGTCAGGCTGTTGACCCTAAAAAAACATTCATAGTAAGTGCAAGGCAATGGGCGCTAAGGAATTGGTTTGTGACTGTTTTAATGTTTGTGGCAGTTGCGTTATTTTCAGGTATAGAACTTTTTGGGAGGCTATACCAAGTTGGTGTTTACCAAGATTACCAACCCTCTCAACCTATAGCCTATTCTCATAAATTACATGCAGGAAATATGGGCATTGAATGTAGATATTGCCATCATTCCGCTGAGAAATCAAAACATGCCGGTATCCCTTCAGTAAATGTATGTATGAATTGCCATGCAGTGGTTCATGAAGGCCCACAGTACGGCACAGAAGAGATCGATAAGATACATTTAGCAGCTGGATACAACAAGGCAAAACAAGCCTATAATTTGGATGCGAACGGCTTTAGGGTTGAACAACCTTTAGTATGGAACAAAGCACACAATCTACCTGACCATGTTTATTTTAGTCACGCTCAGCACGTTCATCAAAATACAGGCAATATTGATTGCAGACAGTGCCATGGCCCCGTTCAAAACTACACATTAGGAAGAGTTTCCACAACAGAAGAGGTAAATGCCTATGCAACTACTGACGAAGGTATGGAAAAAGGTATAATCCAACTGACAAAACCAATTTTGACTATGGGTTGGTGTATTGAATGCCATAACAAAAAAGAAATAGACCTTGCAAGTACAGGTTACTATGAGGAAATTCACAACAGATTAAAATCAAGGGCTGATGTACATAACAATATCTTAGAAGATGATAAGGTTACGGTCAAAGAGCTTGGGGGTTGGGAATGTGCAAAATGTCATTATTAAAGACTTAAAATTAGTTCATGAGCAAGACTAAAACATACTGGAAAGGATACGCAGAAAAAAATAAAACTCCTGAATTTTTAAATTCTAGTCAAAAGGAGTTTCAGGAAAAAATTCCTGTAGAAGAGTTTTTAGCAGAAGATGGAATCCAAGATTTAAAAACAGGGAGAAGAGATTTTCTAAAGTTCATGGGCTTCAGCGTAGCAGCTGCATCACTAGCATCTTGTGAAGCTCCTATCATTAAATCAATACCTTATGTAAATAAGCCAGAAGACATTACTCCTGGAATAGCTAATTGGTATTCATCTACTTTTTATGATGGTAATAATTATGCTAATCTATTGGTAAAATCTAGAGAGGGAAGACCCATTTGGTTAAAGGGTAAAAAAGATGGCTTTACGAAAGGCGGATTAACACCTGCAATATCTACGTCAGTTTTAAATTTATACAATAGCGCAAGACTAAATGGCCCGTTAAAAGAAAATAATCAAACCACTTGGGCTACAGTAGACAATGAAATCACAGAAAGATTATCAACCATTTCTAACAATAATGGAAAGATAAGAATCCTTTCAAACACTGTTATTTCACCTTCATCCAAAGCCGCAATTGATGCATTCGTTGAAAAATATGCTAGCAAAGATGAATCTGGGAACATAAGCTCTGATGTAAAGCACATTCAGTATGATACACAATCTTATTATGGTATAAGAAAGGCCAACCAAAATGCCTTTGGAAGTGACTTTATTCCAAATTATCATTTTGATAAAGCAAAAACAATTGTTTCTATTGGAGCAGACTTTTTAAGTTCTTGGTTAATGCCAACTAAATTTTCTATAGATTACAGTGTGTCTAGAAAGCCTGAGAATGGGTGGATGTCAAAGCATTTTCAGTTCGAATCTAATTTTACTTTAAGCGGTGCTAACGCAGATTATCGAGCAAGGATAAAACCTTCTGAAGAACTCGCTGTTGTAGAGGCATTGTTAAATGAGTTACGCGGGAATAGTTCTAGCAGTTCCTTTTCGAAAGATACAAACGCGAAATTATATGAAGCTGTTAATGCATTAAAAAAATCAAAGGGATCTTCTTTGGTGATTTCTGGTTCAAATGATTATAGAGTACAAATGGTCGTTAATAAGATCAATTTTATTCTTGGCAATTACGGAGAAACTATTAACCATAAAGAAACTTTAAATTTATTTCAGGGAAATGATTCTGAAGTAGAAGAGTTAACAAACGATCTTGTAAAGGGCAATGTAGATGCCTTAATCGTATATGATTGTAACCCGGTTTATTCACTTCCTAACGGAGCATCAGTTGGCGAAGCAATAAGTGGAAATACAGAGATGTTAAAAGTGTCATTATCAGAATATGCTGATGAGACTGCTGTATGTTGTCAATATGTATGCCCTAATCATAACTATTTGGAATCTTGGAATGATTTTGAAGCGATAAATGGTCATGTTAGTTTACAACAACCTACCATCAGACCATTATACAATACAAGACAAGCACAAGAATCATTTTTAGTTTGGTCAGGTCAAACAGAAAGAGGAAGTAGTGAAAGTAAAGCATATTATAATTTTATTCGATCTAACTGGAAAGCTAGAGGTTTTTCTGAACAAGACGATCATATGTCTTTTGATGATTTTTGGAACTGGTCTGTTCATAATGGATATACTAACGAACCAATTTCATCATCATCTTTAACAGAAACGGGTATAATTCAAAATTTTGATTTAAATTTTGATTCGTCTACATCTAGTTCGGAATGGGAGCTCTCATTATACCAAAATGAATTAGGCTTAGGTCAGTATGCAGCTAATCCTTGGCTTCAAGAATTACCAAGTGCCATTACTAAAGTAGTATGGGATAATTATATTACTATGTCACCAAGTGATTGTTTTAGGTTATTCAATATTGATAGTTCTGATCCAAAAGCAGCATGGGATGGCATTCACTTAGGCCAGGAAGAAAAGGCATTTGTAGCTAGTTTAAAAGTTGGTAGCCAAGAATTAAAGTTACCCGTATTCCCATTACCTGGTCAAGCAGAAGGCACAATTGGTGTTGCTTTAGGGTATGGAAGAGGTGAAGGTGACTTAAGTGTAGGTAAGGCTGCTTTTCAATCTGATGAATATGGTTCTCACCTTACTGATGAGAACGGATCTTTGATCCCTGTTGGTGGTAATGGATTTAAGTTATCTTCTTTTAATGATGGAGTACTCTCTTTTTCAGGTCCTGTAGAAGTAATGGCAACAGAAGAAAGATATTCATTAGCTTGTACTCAAACTCATCATACTATTATGGGTAGAACATCCATAGTGAAGGAGACTACTTATGATTTCTGGAAAGAAAACCATGAGTATAATCAAGAGGCATACAACCCAATAGTTAAACTACATAGCCATGAGCAAGGTGGCCATGAAGAAGTGAACGCGACAGAATTTTCTTTATGGGATGAGCACCCAGTTGAGCAAGTTGGTCATAGATGGGGAATGTCTATCGATTTATCTTCATGTAACGGTTGTGGTGTTTGTATCACCGCTTGTCACTCTGAAAACAATGTCCCTGTTGTGGGGAAAGATGAGGTGAGAAGATCTAGGGATATGCATTGGTTAAGAATGGATCGTTATTTTTCATCCATTGAAGACGATAACAGAACCAAGTGGGATGAATCAAGACATGTTGAAGGAGATTTTGATTACGGCAAATTAGAAGTGCCTGAAGATAATCCATCTGTTGTATTTATGCCGATGCTTTGTCAGCACTGTAATCATGCACCTTGTGAAACAGTTTGTCCTGTGGCTGCAACTACACACAGTAATGAGGGGCTTAATATGATGACTTACAACAGGTGCATTGGAACTAGGTATTGTGCTAATAACTGCCCTTATAAAGTAAGACGATTCAATTGGTTTAATTACAGAGATTATAGAAAATTCAAAAATGTAAATCCTAATCAAGATGTGATGGCAAGAATGGTCTTAAATCCAGATGTTGTTGTTAGATCTAGGGGTGTAATGGAAAAATGTAGTTTCTGTGTGCAAAGAATACAGGAAGGTAAACTGACTGCTAAAAAAGAAGCTAGACCAGTTGTTGACGGAGACGTTACCACGGCTTGCGCAGATGCATGTCCAAATGATTGTATCACTTTCGGTGATTGGAATGATGAATCTTCAGAAATTAGAGAAGTATCTGGTTCAGATAGAGCTTATCAAGCCTTAGAAGAGGTTGGTGTTAAGCCAAATATATGGTACCAATTAAAAATTAGAAATAACAATGATGATGTTGCTGTACATGTTTCGGAAGAAACACACGCGGAAACACACTAATTATAGAGTATTATGCATAAAGAAGCCGATATAAGATTACCTCTGATCCTTGGTGATAAATCGTACAAGGATATAACAGAAGATATAGTTAAACCCATAGAAGGTAAAGCACCAAAGACTTGGTATTTACTTTTTATGATTTCTGTTGTAATTGCACTTTGGGGAGTTGGATGTATAGTATACTTATTAGGAACTGGAGTTGGTGTTTGGGGTCTAAACAAAACGGTAGGCTGGGCCTGGGATATCACTAATTTTGTTTGGTGGGTTGGAATAGGTCATGCTGGAACGCTGATTTCTGCTGTACTACTTTTATTCAGACAAAAATGGAGATTTGCGATAAACAGAGCAGCCGAAGCCATGACTATTTTCGCTGTAATGATGGCAGGATTATTTCCACTAATCCATATGGGAAGATTATGGTTAGGATATTGGGTTTTTCCTCTTCCTAATCAATTTGGGTCATTATGGGTAAACTTTAATTCACCGCTTCTTTGGGATGTTTTTGCCATATCCACATACTTTTCAGTGTCTTTGGTGTTTTGGTACATAGGCCTAATTCCTGACTTTGCCACTATTAGAGATAGGGTCACAAAACCACTTGCTAAAAGAGTATATAAAGTATTGAGTTTTGGCTGGACTGGTGATGCTAAAGCTTGGAATAGGTTTGAAATCGTATCTCTAGTTCTTGCTGGATTAGCTACACCATTAGTTTTTTCCGTACACTCCATAGTTTCCTTTGACTTTGCCACTTCAGTTATTCCGGGTTGGCATACCACCATATTTCCTCCTTACTTTGTTTCTGGTGCTGTCTTTTCTGGTTTTGCCATGGTTCAGACCTTGATGTTGATTTTGAGAAAAGCATATAAACTAGAAGCTTACTTGCATGTTAAACATGTAGAGTACATGAATATAGTTATCATTGTAACTGGATCTATCGTTGGAGTTGCCTACATAACTGAGTTATTTGTTTCTTGGTATTCAGGCGTTGAATATGAGTCTTATGCATTCCTGAATAGAGCAACTGGTCCTTATTGGTGGTCATACTGGGCTATGATGACTTGTAACGTAATTTCACCACAGTTGTTTTGGTTTAAAAAACTAAGAACTAGCTTAATGTTTTCTTTCTTTATGTCCATCATCATTAATATCGGAATGTGGTTCGAAAGATTTGTTATCATAGTAACCTCTTTACACAGAGATTATGTTCCATCCTCTTGGACTTATTTTCATCCTACCTGGGTAGACATCGGGGTTTTCATGGGTACCCTTGGTATTTTCTTTGTTTTCTACTTATTGTTCTCTAGGTATTTTCCGGTAATGCCTATTGCAGAATTAAAAACAATTTTAAAATCTTCTGGTAAAAATTATAAAGAGGGTTATGGGCGTGGTAAAGGTTACTGGGATAAAAATGCAGAACATTAAATTATGGCAGATAAAGTAATATACGCAATGTATGACGATGATGATACACTCCTGAATGGTGCAAAACATCTAGTTAAGGAAGGAGTTAAAGTTTCTGATGTGTATTCTCCATTTCCATTACACGGAATTGACCCGGTAATTGGGGTTGAACCAACTAGATTAGGTATTGCAGCGTTCATGTATGGACTTACAGGAACAATGTTAGCCATTATCGGAATTAGATACATGATGATTGTAGATTGGCCCATGAATATTGGTGGTAAACCCAATTTTAGCCTACATGAAAATATGCTTTCTTTTGTGCCCATATTTTTTGAATTTACCGTTCTTTGTGCCGCACACGGTATGGCGATAACTTACTTGTTGAGAAATAGAACGTTGCCAGGTATGCCATCAAGAAATCCAGACCCAAGAACAACAGACGATAAGTTTATTATTGAAATCAAATCATCTGAAAACGCTCATATCGAGGACAAAAAATTAACGGATTTGATTAAGTCAACTGGATTTATTGAAATAGAAGAAAAAAAATTTTAAAATGAGAAACAGATCTTACACCTTTCAATATGCCTTTGTGTTATTATTTTCAATGACACTTTTCATTCAGTCATGTGTAAAACATCCCGACTCTCCTGGATATGAATATTCAGATGATATGACAAGATCACAAGCTATTGAAGCTTATGTTGACTACGGGTTGGTTGCAGATAAAGTAAACGACTCTCTTAAAGTATCTATTTCTGCTAGAATACCAGCTGATGGTTCTATTCCTTACAGTAATGATAAAAATACAGCCATGCTAAATATGCCTTTTAATTATGGAGCTGGAGAAGATGAAAGAATAAGAGCTGGAGAAGAAGTTTCGTTACCTAAAAGATATTACCATAGTGAAGACATTTCAAAATCAAATATTGCAGAAGGTAAAAGACTCTATGGTCTTTTTTGTGCTCATTGCCACGGGGACAAAGGCAACGGAGATGGAAAAGTAATTACCGTGGGAGGATATCCTGCAGCACCACCAGCATACAATACACTAAAAGATAGAACACCTGGCTCAGTGTTTCATACGATTACTCACGGGAAAAATGCAATGGGTCCACATGCCTCTCAATTGAACAAAGACGAAAGGTGGAAAGTGGCAATGTATGTTAGAACCATGCAGTTTGATGGTGATCTTAATATGGGGGAATTAACAGCACAAAACACAACTACAGAATAATAAAAGCATAGAATAATGGAATACACAATTTCAGATAAGGCAAAAAAAGTAACACTTGGTGTTGCTGTTGTAGGTTTAGTTTTATTAGTCATCGGATTCTTTAGCCAAAAAGATTTTGTCTATGCTGAAAAGGTAAATGATCATGCAGTTACTATTACCTATAATGGTAAGGCTGACATTGATCAACAAAACAAACTTAAAGACAAAATCAAGGAAAAATTAGGTGGTTATGAAATTGAATTTCATGAATCAAACCACCACTCAAGTCATGCTAATCATCAAGAAGTAGATGCAAGTCACACCGAACAAGAAACAGAACACACCACATTACATGCCAGTGCAAACGGAGATCATGGACATGAAGTTGATCATGCACATCACGGTCCTACTTTTGTATGGGATGTTCACCTCAATCACTCAGCAGTTGAAGTAAACCACGATAATCATGCAGAAAGCGGAGCTGACAAACTAGTTACTATGGTAAATGATGGAGATATTGCTTTTGCAGATAAAGGAAATAGAAGGTTTTGGTCTAACCTTTTAGTTAATGGGTTTTTCTTTTTTGGTATTGCTTTAGGAGCCTTGTTTTATTTAGCCCTACATTATGCAACTGAATCTGGTTGGGGAGTAGTATTATTAAGAATATTTGAAGGCATTATGTCTGCTATGCCAATTGGTATTGCTGTTTTATTAATCGTATTTATTGCTGGCACATTTGGTGGTCACCACATTTATACCTGGATGGACCCAGAATATACTGACCCTAACTCATCTCATTTTGATCCTATCATTTATGGTAAAAGAGCCTATTTAAATCTTCCGTTTTTTTGGATAAGAGTTGTTGCATATTTTACCACTTTTTATCTTTTTCTAAGGTGGTTTAAGAATAAATCGAGACAAGAAGATAAAGAAGGTGGTACAGAGAGTCATTTTAAAATGTATAGAAGAGGTGCATTATTTTTAGTTTTCTTTGCTGTTTTCTCATCTACTATGGCCTGGGATTTTATCATGTCAATTGATACTCACTGGTTTAGTACATTATTTGGTTGGTATGTATTTTCAGGTATTTGGTTAAGTGGTATGATTATGGTCATGATGATTACTTTGTATTTGAGAAAGAGTGGTTACCTACCATTTGTTAACGAAAGTCATATACACGATGTTGGTAAATGGATGTTTGCACTTAGCTTTTTATGGAGCTACTTATGGTTTTCTCAATTTATGCTCATTTGGTATTCCAATATCCCTGAAGAGGTTATCTATTTTACGCAAAGGATTGAAAATTACCAGTTATTGTTCTTCGGCACATTCATTGTAAATTTCTTTTTTCCTATGGTGTTTTTTATGTCAAGAGACACGAAAAGATCAGCTGGTTATTTAATCGTGATAGGTCTGCTCATTTTTATTGGCCATTGGTTTGATGTGTTCAATATGGTCATGCCAGGAACATTATTTGATCAATGGGAACTAGGACTTTTAGAACTTGGAATGTTCATGCTGTTTTTAGGTACGTTTGTTTACACTGTTCTTAGAGCTATTTCAAAAGCTCCTTTATTGCAAAAAAATCATCCTTATTTAGAGGAAAGTAAACACCATGAATTTTAATATTATATAATTATGGAAGGAAAGTTCGTCATTATAATAGCAGTAGCACTATTCTTTATAGCATTAGTGCAGTTGATGAAAATTTATGACCTTGCGGCAAAGGTTAGAGGTAATAAATCTCAAGAAAAGGTAACTAGAGGAGAAAACATGCTTATGGCAAATCTAATGCTTGTTTTTATGGTTGCTTTCTTTGGTTTTATTATATGGTTAATTTTTAAATATGGAGCAAATGCTGGTTTATACAAAGCTGCTTCAGAACACGGAGAAAAATTAGATTCACTTTTAATGTTGAATTGGTATATTATTCTTCCTGTCTTCTTTTTTACCAATAGTTTATTATTCATTTTTTCTTGGAGGTATTATCATAGAGAAGAGCGTAAAGCGCTTTACTATCCTCATAATAATAAACTGGAGTTGGTATGGACAATACTGCCTGCAATAGCTTTAGCAATAATAATTGTTTTCGGTATCAGAACATGGAATGATATCATGTACAACAAAGAAAAAGGTCAGGTTGTTGAAGTTTATGCATACCAGTTCGGTTGGCTTGTGAGATATGCTGGTGTAGACAATCAACTAGGAGAGGCAAATTACAAATTGGTTTCCTCTACGAATCCACTTGGGGTAATTACAGACAAATCTATCAACGATACATACGAGGAAATTGATAAGAAGGTGTCAAATATCGATCAAGATCTTAAAGGAAACAGAAATAAAAATGGAGATCTTTTAATTCCAAAATCTAAAGCCGACAAAAAGCTTGAAGAATTAGAACGTCTAAAAAGAAGAAAATATAGAATTGAAGCTGCTATTGATAAAGGTGAGACAAATTCTACAGCTTACTCTACTAGTGATGATGATGTTGTTGTTCAGGAGCTACACTTAGTTAAAGATCAACCATACACTTTCATTTTTAGATCTAAAGATGTGATACATTGCCCATGGTTACCTCACTTTAGAGCTCAAATTAATGCCGTTCCCGGAATGGAAACGAGTTTTAAATTAACGCCAACTATTACTACTAAAGAAATGAGAATGATGCCAGAAGTGCAAGAGCATTATAAAAACATTAATGAGATTCATAATGAGAGAAAAAGACGAATAGGAGAGGAAGAGGAAAAAGTGTTGTTTGACTATGTTTTACTTTGTAACAAGATATGTGGTGCAGGACATTCAAACATGCAATTAAAGGTAATAGTAGAAACCCAAGAAGAATTTGAGAATTGGATCGAAAATAATGGAGACAAAAAGCGTTTAACCTTTTCGGGCCAAGAAGTTAGTTGGAGTGAGACAAAAGAGCAAGCATCTCTTTGATTTTTAAATTTGTAATAAATAATTAATATGGCACACGATACACATCACCACCATAAAGAAAGCTTCTTTACGAAGTATATATTTAGTCAAGATCACAAGATGATTGGCAAGCAGTATTTACTGACTGCTATTTTTATGGGAGCAATCGGTATAACTTTATCTGCCTTGTTTAGAATGAAACTAGGATGGCCTGACACGCAGTTTTCAATATTAGAATCTATTTTAGGATCAGACGCTGCACCTGATGGTATGTTAGATTCAAACTGGTATTTAGGACTTGTCACGCTGCATGGTACCATTATGGTATTCTTTGTATTAACTGGTGGTTTATCTGGAACATTCTCTAATCTTCTAATCCCTTTACAAGTTGGAGCAAGAGATATGGCTTCAGGACTTATGAATATGATTGCTTACTGGTTATTTTTCTTATCCAGTGTGTTGATGGCTGCATCACTTTTTATTGAGACAGGTCCTGCCATGGCTGGATGGACTGTTTATCCACCCTTGAGTGTCCTTGAAGAATTTCAACCTGGATCTGGTCTAGGTATGACGTTATGGTTACTGTCTATGACTGTTTTTATTGCATCTTCACTCCTCGGTGGAATTAATTACATTGTAACCATCTTGAACTTAAGAACGAAAGGGATGAGCATGACTCGTCTACCTTTAACCATTTGGGCATTTTTTATTACAGCTATTTTAGGGGTACTTTCTTTCCCTGTATTACTTTCTGCTGCTGTTCTTCTATTGATGGATAGAGGATTTGGTACAAGTTTTTATATGAGCGATATTGTTACCTCTTCAGGGGCGCTAGATGCTACTGGTGGTAGCCCAATTTTATACGAACACTTATTTTGGTTTTTAGGCCACCCGGAGGTATACATTATCTTACTTCCCGCACTTGGAATGACCTCTGAAATTATCTCTACATGTTCTAGGAAACCTATATTTGGTTACAGAGCTATGATTGGTTCTATGTTAGCAATAGGCTTTCTATCATTCATTGTGTGGGGTCATCATATGTTCTTAACAGGCATGAACCCATTTTTAGGCGGTGTATTTACATTTACCACATTATTAATTGCCATACCATCCGCTGTGAAGGCTTTTAACTACATCACCACCATTTGGAAAGGTAATGTTATTATGACGCCAGCTATGTTATTTTGTATAGGATCTGTATCTACTTTTATCTCTGGAGGTGTAACTGGAATAATTCTCGCTGATTCTGCACTAGATATATCCCAACATGATACATATTTTGTGGTTGGCCACTTTCACATTGTAATGGGTATGACTGCTATCCTTGGAATGTTTGCCGGAATATATCACTGGTTTCCAAAAATGTATGGTAAGTCAATGAATAAAAGAATGGGAATGGTGCACTTTTGGGTAACCATTGTTACAGGCTATGGAGTTTTCCTCCCTATGCATTTTCTAGGTGAAGGTGGGTTACCAAGAAGATATTATGAAAATACAAACTTCCCTATGTTTGATCACTTTTTAGATTTGAACATTCTGATTTCTATTTTTGCAACTATTGGAGTGCTTTCCCAATTGATCTTTTTCTTTAATTTTTTCTACAGCATATTTAGAGGTCCTAAAGCATCCCTAAATCCTTGGAACGCCAATACGTTAGAGTGGACTACTCCGTTAGAGCATGTTCATGGTAACTGGATTGGAGAAATACCAACGGTGTATAGATGGCCTTATGATTACAGTAAGCCAGGTAAAGAAAAAGATTTTGTTCCTCAAACCGTGCCATTAGATGACAATGAAGAAGAACATTGATTTAGAAACATCTTGCAGATTTAGAAGCCCACAATTAATTTGTTGGGCTTTTTTTTTATTTATTACTATCATTTTAAACTGTAAGTGCTTTTCTCAATTTGATTCCATTCGATTTCATATAAAGAGTAAGCCTACTATTGGGCTTAAAATGGAAACTAAAAATTTTGTAATTCAAAATAGTTGGACTAGAATCCAAGAAATAAAGCCATACCTAGAGTATGGAAAATCCTTACGATTTGGTCTTGGCTATGCGTGGTTAAAAAAAGGACATAAATTCATTGAAAATACAGACACACTTCATTTAAAAGTAAATGCATTTACGTTTTTTGCAGCGTATGTATATAAATATAATAAGAACTGGACAGTAGAGATTCCTGTAGACTTTGGTATTGGAAATATAAAAACGAGTCCAGTAACAGAAAAAGGTTATTATTCTTTCTATGAACCATCCCTAATTCTAGAATACCATGGATTTAAATATATAAATCTAGGTCTTGGAACGGGTTTTAGAGTTACTGGGCATCAAGAATCTATTTATCCTCAAAATTTAACAACTCAAACATTCATTTTTAGATTTGGAGTTAAGTTTTCAGAAATCTATCAGCAACTGAAAGAACTTACTAATACATAAGTATATTTACATTATGATAGAAGAGTACGACTTTAGATCAGAGAGTGAAAATCAGTCCGATAAAGCATATGAAATTGCGCTGAGGCCAAAAGAGTTTCAAGATTTTTCGGGACAAGATCAAGTAGTCCAAAATCTAAAAATTTTTGTATCAGCTGCCAAGATGAGAGAAGAATCCCTTGATCATGTGCTCTTGCATGGGCCACCAGGTCTTGGGAAAACAACTTTAGCACAAATTATTGCTAATGAAATGGGTGTTGGCATTAAAATCACTTCTGGACCAGTATTAGATAAACCCGGTGATTTAGCAGGTTTATTAACTAATCTTAGTATTGGAGATGTATTATTTATAGATGAAATACACAGACTCAGCCCAGTTATTGAAGAGTATCTATATTCTGCCATGGAAGACTATAAGATAGATATAGTTTTAGATACCGGTCCAAATGCTCGTACAGTTCAAATAGATTTAAATCCTTTTACTTTAATTGGTGCAACCACAAGAAGCGGATTACTTACTGCCCCACTAAGAGCAAGGTTTGGTATAAATTGCAGATTGCAATATTACAACCATGATATTTTAGATGATATTGTGAAAAGATCGTCAAGTATTTTAAATATTCCACTAAAGAATGATGCTTCTATACAAATTGCAAGTAGGAGTAGAGGTACACCACGTATCGCCAATGCACTTCTTAGAAGGGTAAGAGATTATGCCCAAGTTAAAGGAGACGGAGTAATTACAAATGATATTACTCAAATAGCGTTAAATGCCCTTCAGGTCGATAAACATGGCCTTGATGAGATGGATCATAAAATTTTACTCGCTATTATTGATAAGTATAAAGGTGGTCCAGTAGGTATCAGTACATTAGCTACTGTAGTTGGGGAGGAATCCGGGACGATTGAAGAGGTATATGAACCATTTTTGGTGCAACAGGGCTATTTAGTTAGAACTCCAAGAGGGAGAGTTGCTACAGATTTATCATACCAACATCTTAATAAGCCCAAAGGCTCAGGAGGTCAAAAAGAAATTTTCTAATGGATGTTAGAGAAAAAACCAAGTTAGTAAAGCGTAAATGTTTCGACTTAGGGTTTTCTCATGTAGGAATTTCAAAATCTGTTTTTTTAGAAAAAGAAGCTAAAAGATTGGAAGTATGGTTATCTAATGATTTTAATGGTAAAATGAAATACATGGAAAATCATTTTGATAAAAGAACAGACCCAGGAAAGCTAGTAGATGGAGCAAAATCAGTCATAAGCATACTATTTAATTATCACAATCCAACGAAGCAACTAGATACTAAAGCGCCAAAAATTTCTCAATATGCTTATGGAAAAGATTACCACTATGTCATTAAAAATAAGTTAAAAGAACTTCAGCTTTTTCTAACTCAAAAATTTGGTGAAATAAATTGCAGAGGATTTGTAGATTCTGCACCAGTGATGGATAAAGTTTGGGCTGAAAAAAGTGGTCTTGGCTGGATTGGAAAACATTCAAATTTGATCAATAAAGAAGTGGGTTCCTACTTTTTTATTGCAGAATTAATTGTAGATATAGAGCTGGAGGAAGACATACCAATTAATGACTATTGTGGCACTTGTACAAAATGTATTGATGCTTGTCCTACTGAGGCAATTGTAAAGCCTTATGTCGTTGACGGTTCAAAATGTATTTCATATTTAACTATTGAATTAAAAGATCAGATATTACCTAATGAGTTCAAAGATAAAATGGATAATTGGATGTTTGGATGTGATATTTGCCAAGATGTTTGTCCATGGAACCGGTTCGCCTCTGCACATAATGAGCCCCAGTTTAATCCACACCCTGATTTACTGAAATTAACAAAAAAAGAATGGAATGAATTATCAGAAGAAACATACCAAAATCTTTTTCGAAAATCTGCCGTAAAGCGTACCAAATTTTCTGGTCTCAAAAGAAACATCACATTTTTAAACTCAACATGAATTTATGTTCAACAAATTAAATACTTTACATTATTAATTAATATTTGCTTGATGGTTAAATTCCACTGGATTACTCTAATATTTATCTATTTAGTCGTAGTCGCAGGATCAGTTGTAAGAATGACTGGATCAGGCATGGGTTGCCCTGACTGGCCAAAATGTTTTGATCAATACATACCACCAACTTCAATAGATCAACTCCCCTTGAATTATCAAGATCATTATTCATCACTAAGAGAAAAGAAAATTGGACGCTTTGCTGATTTCTTAACCACCTTTGGTCTTAATGATAAAGCACAACTATTGATCAATGACAAAGAACTACTAAAGGAACAGGAATTTAATGTACTAAATACATGGTTTGAGTATGTCAATCGGTTAATTGGAGCTATAGCAGGGTTATTTATTTTTATTGGCTTTGTCTTATCATGGTTTAATAAAAATCAGCGACTAAAAAACTTGACGTATACTTTTGTATTAGTGGTGTTAACTGCTTTCCAGGCCTGGTGGGGTGCAATGGTAGTGGCAACCAATATAGTACCTTGGGTATTGACGGTTCATATGGTAATAGCAGCTTTGATGATTGCATTACAGTTACAAATCCTTTCTATTAACCGAAAAAATCAAATTCTCTCAACATATATTTTCAAGTGGGTATGCGCTTTAGGGATAGTGTTATTTTTAATACAAATTATTTTCGGCACACAGGTAAGGCAATTGGTTGATCATTGGTTAATGAATAACCAAAGAGCTGATCTTGAGTTTAGTGAGTATATCTATTTTGTGATTCATCGTTCTTATGCTATTCTAATCGTTTTATTTGGCTTAGGTTTAGGAGTTTATAATTACCTTAAAAAATTACACATAAAATCAATCTATATTTTCTTAGCCTTGTTGATGTCTGAAGTGGTTTTTGGTAAAATATTAGCAGATTTCAACATTCCCCACCTTTTTCAAGCCTTGCACTTAGTTTTTGCTTTAGTTGCTTTTGGTGTTTTGGTGAACTTGTTTTTGAATTTGAAAATTTCAAAATGAAATATTTATCAATTGTTTTTTTAGTACATTTTTTTTTCAGTTGCAATTCATCGTCTGAAATTTATATTCCTGAACTAGAATCAATTAATGGGAACAAAATTTTACAATCGGAGATGTGTGTTGATCGGCATGTATTGGAGTATTCTTACGATATCAATACTGATCTAAGAGTTGAATATTTAAATGAAATCCTCCATCAAATAAATAATAAAAATGGGCTCTGGAAAGAACTTTATTTTAATGTAATGTGTCAATATTGTAACCAATTGAAAATCGAAAATAACGATCAATTTTCTGCTAAACTATTTGAATTTTTCTTACATAATCCTTCCTTTTATTTGACCACTTTAGATAGGCAGACTTACTCGGTTAGTGATTGTCTATTAGAAAAATTAAATCGTTATATCTCCATAGAAGTGATTAGCGAAGAAATTACGTACATGAGTATTAAAAATGTAGCCTATACATATTGTACATCATGTACGGATCAACAAATAAATGCTATTTACACGTACTTAGATCTTATAAAAAACTACCAAGAATAGAGTTTATTTCCTAGTTAATTTGACATAGGGGATTAACATTTCTTCCATGGATATACCTCCGTGCTGAAATGTGTCGTTATATAGTTTAGCAAAATGATTATAGTTGTTGGGGTATACAAAAAAATTATCTTCTTTAGCAAATATATATGAGGAGCTAATGTTAGATTTAGGTAAATTTATTTTTTCTGGGTGTAGCGCTTCAATCACATCTTTTGACTGGTAGGTGAGGTTTTTACTTACTTTATACCTCATGTTTGAATTGGTATTTTTTGGGCCAACAACTTTAGAAGGATTTTTGACTCTCACTGTGCCATGATCAGTAGTCAAAAACACCTTTGAGGAAGTATTGCTTATTTTTTTTAAAATGTCAAATAATGGTGAGTGTTTAAACCAGCTTAAAGTGATTGATCTATAAGCTGATTCATCTTCCGCCAACTCTTTAATCACTTCCATATCTGTTCTAGCGTGAGATAGAGTATCCACAAAATTATACACTATAGTATTGATGTCATTATTTTTAAGATTATCAATTTGTTGAACTAGTCTTTTACCTGCATTTAAATTGGTAATCTTATGATAAGAAGATTTCAGGTTTAAGTGATTCCTTCTGAGATTTTCATTAAAAAAGAAATCTTCATGAAGGTTTTTCCCTTCATTTTCTTCTTCTGTAACCCATTTGTGAGCATATCTCTTGCTGATTTCTAATGGGGAAAGACCAGCAAATAATGCGTTTCTAGCATACTGAGTAGTAGTAGGGATGATACTCGAATAAATTCCTTCACTTTCAATGCTGTAAAGATCCTCAACGATAGGTTTAAGCATTAGCCATTGATCATACCTAAGGTTATCAATAACAATTAAAAAATAGGACTGATTGTTTAATTCAGGAAATAGCTCTGCTTTCAACAGATTATGGCTTAACAGTTCATTGGATTGAATTATTTCTTCATAATTCCTGTCAATAAAGCGCGAGTAGAGTTGATTAGCTTCATCTTTTTGCATATGAAAAACTTCAACCATATTTTGATCTGAAATTTCCAATTGCAATTCCCAATATGTTAACTTTTGAAAAATTTCTTTCCAACCGTCTAAAGAATCTACCAAATTTAAGTCCTGACTAATTTTATTGAATTCCTGTCTATATGAAGATGAATTGGTTTCACTAATTAATCTTTTTCCATCTAATAGCTTTTTAATTGCCATCAAAATTTGGTGTGGATTAACCGGTTTGATTAGGTAGTCGGAAATTTGTTTTCCAATAGCTTCTTCCATTATCATTTCTTCCTCACTTTTGGTAATCATAACAATGGGGATACTTGATTTGATTTTTTTGATTTCTTCAAGTGTGGTTAAGCCACTTATACCAGGCATATTTTCGTCTAAGAAAATAAGATCGAATTTAGATTCAGTAACTTTTTCAATAGCCTCTACCCCAGAGTTAACAGCAATAACTTCAAACCCTTTATTTTTAAGAAAGAGTAAATGTGGCTTTAAACTTTCAATTTCATCATCTGCCCATAAAATTCTTGCCATTAGGGTATGTATTAATTTAGTTTTGCCTAACTTAATGATTTATGATGAATAAAAATAAAGTCAGTAAGATACTTAACGATCCAGTTTACGGTTTTATTACGCTAAATAGAGGTATTTTATTAGATTTAATTGATCATCCCTATTTTCAGCGTTTATCCAGAATAAAACAACTAGGGCTAACATATCTAGTTTATCCAGGTGCTCATCATACTAGGTTTCATCATGCTGTTGGAGCTGCTTACCTAATGAAGCAAGCGTTGTCTACTTTTAAAGAGCTAGGAGTTAATATTCAAAGAGAAGAAGAACGTGGGGCATTAATAGCCATATTGCTTCACGATATAGGGCATGGGCCTTATTCTCATGCTTTAGAACATTCGTTCTTAAGCGGTGTAAGTCATGAAAATGTATCCGAAATTTTCATGCGAAAATTAGATGAACAATACAATGGAGAACTGAGCTTAGCTATCCAAATTTTTCGTAATGAACATCATAAAAAATTTTTACATCAGCTGGTTTCTTCTCAACTAGATATGGATAGACTAGATTATCTTAAGCGAGACAGTTTTTTTACAGGTGTTAGTGAAGGTGTAGTAAGTAATCAACGCATAATTAAGATGTTTGATATTGTTGATGATGAAATTTTAATTAAAGAAAAAGGAATTTATTCGATTGAAAAATTCATTGTTGCAAGAAGATTAATGTACTGGCAAGTATACTTACATAAGACAGTACTTAGTGCTGAATTTTTATTAGCAAAAATTATTTCTCGTGCACGTGAACTTTTATGTAATGGGGAAAAATTATTTGTTACTCCCGAACTAAATATGTTTCTCACGAAAAATATTTCAAAATCTGAATTAGAACAGGAAGTTTACCTGAATGCTTTTGCATCTCTGGACGATAATGATATTATGACGTGTATAAAGGTTTGGATGCAATCTAAAGACATTGTGTTGAGTCGTCTTGCTTCAATGCTCATTGAAAGAAAACTATTAAAAGTGAAGATATCCAATACTTCTTTTGATGATGAGCAAGTCAATGAAATAAGGAAAATACATCAAAAAGAGTTGGGTCTGAATGATCACGAAATAAAATACTTTGTATTCCAAGAACAGATGATAAATAATGCATATGACCCTAGAAAAGATACCATAAAAATAAAATATAAAGATGGGACAGTTAAAGACATCACAGATGCATCAGACAATTTAAATGTGTCAGCACTAGCAAAACCAGTCACAAAATATTATTTATTTGCACCATATTTTTAAGGGATCGATTATCGTAGCCCAATAATGCTAATTTTGTCAACATAATGAAGTTTAAAGCAAGTGAAATAGCAGAGCTCGTTTGTGGAGAGGTGGAGGGAAATAACGATGTTATTATCCATGATTTTTCAAAAATCGAACAAGGTAGAGAAGGAACATTAACTTTTCTTGCCAACCCTAAATACGAAGAGTTCATCTATAACACTAAAGCTAGTGTGGCGCTAGTAAATAAGGATTTTACACCAAGCCAACCTTTACCTATTGCATTAACATTAATTAGAGTTGAAAATGCATATGAAAAATTAGCTCACTTATTATCTCTATATAATGAATTTAAAAGTGAAAAGAAGGGAATTGAAAACCCCTCTTTTATAGATCCATCAGCAACAATTGGGAAAGATGTGTATATCGGGGCCTTTTCCTACTTGGGGCCAAATGTTAAAATTGGTGATGGCGTTCAAATTCATCCAGGTTCATATGTGGGAGCAAATTCAATAATAGATAATAATGTTATTCTTTTTCCAGGCGTTAAAATATATCATAACATCCAAATAGGTAAATATTGTGTGCTTCACGCTGGAGCTGTAGTTGGATCAGATGGTTTTGGTTTTGCCCCAAATAGTTCAAATGAATACAAAAAAATACCTCAAGTTGGTAATGTGATTATTAAAGATTACGTTGAAATTGGAGCTAATACGACAATTGATAGAGCTACTATTGGATCGACTGTTATTGAAAAGGGAGTGAAATTAGATAACCTTGTTCAAATTGCACATAATGTAGAAATTGGTGAAAATACGGTTATTGCTGCTCAAACTGGAATTGCAGGTTCAACTAAAATTGGAAGAGATGTAATGATTGGAGGCCAAGTGGGTATAAATGGACATATTACTATAACAGATGGGACTAAAATTGCTGCGCAAAGTGGTGTGGCTAAAAGCATAAATCAACCAAACAAAATTATTCAAGGTTCTCCCGCATTAGATATTGGTAACTTCACCAGAAGTTATGTATTGTTTAAAAATTTACCTAAACTTAAGCAGCAAGTTGAAAATTTAGAACGTAAAATAAATTCCTGAAATTGTTAAAGCAAAAAACCATATCAACTAATGTATCTTTTAAAGGCTTTGGTTTACATACTGGAAAAGAAGTAGATCTTGTTATAGAGCCTGCAGAACCAAATTATGGAATTCAGTTTTCGAGAGTAGATTTGGATAGTCATCCAATAATCCCTGCAAGTGTAGAATATGTAACCGATACGAAGCGAAGTACTACTATTGAAAAAAATGGAGTCAAAGTAGTTACGGTAGAACATCTCTTGTCTGCTCTTTATGCATTAGGTATAGATAATGCCTTAATCAAAATCAATAGTGAAGAACTTCCTATCCTAGATGGAAGTGCTGCCCCATACGTTGAAGCATTAAAACAAATTGATTTCATTGAGCAATCAGCATCAAAATCTTATATTTCTTTAAATAAGTCTATTACTTATAAGGACGAAAGTGGAGCAGAAATCTTATATGTTCCTGCAGAGGAATTTACACTTTCTGTCGTCCTAGATTACAGTAATAAAGTACTAGGAACACAATATGCAGAGTTAAGACAAATAGATCATTATGCTGAAGAAATAGCCTCTTGTAAAACCTTTGTGTTATTAAGTGAACTAGAGTATTTGGCACATTCAGGACTCATAAAAGGAGGTGATATCGATAATGCAATAGTGATAGTTGATAAGAAAATAGAAGAAGAAGCACTTAGAGAACTAGCCAAAATGTTGGGTAAGGAAGAACTGAAAATCAATATTCAAGGAAACACATTAAATAATTGTGAATTAAAATATATTAATGAACCAGCAAGACATAAGTTACTAGATTTAATTGGAGACTTAGCCTTGTTAGGCAGACCTTTAAAAGGACATATTATTGCAAAAAAGCCAGGACATAATTTAAATACTTCTTTTGCAAGAATTTTGAAAAAAGCCATGAATGAACAAGAAAAATCAAAGCCTATGTATGATTTGACAAAAGAACCATTGTATGATATAAATGACATTGAAAAGATGTTACCACACCGATATCCATTTTTATTAATAGATAAAATTATGGAGATCACCGATGATGGAATAATTGGTGTTAAAAACGTAACCAAAAATGAGCCTTATTTTCAAGGTCATTTTCCAGGGAACCCGGTAATGCCAGGGGTTTTACAAATTGAAGCTATGGCACAAACTGGAGGAGTTTTTTCTTTAAGCAAAGTAGAAGATCCGCATTTATATTCCACTTATTTTATGAAAATTGATAACGTTAAGTTCAAAAGAAAAGTGATTCCTGGAGATACTATTGTCTTCGATTTAAAGTTAATTTCACCTATTCGAAGAGGTTTAGTTCACATGGGTGGTAAGGGTTATGTTAATGGCCAAGTTTGTATTGAAGCAGAAATGCTCGCTCAAGTGGTAAAAGATAGAGGATAGAACTGCTAAAGAAAATGTAATGACAAATTACCCATTAACAAATATTTCCCCCAAAGCTAAAATTGGACAGAATGTAACAATCGAGCCATTTACAACTATTTATGGCGATGTGGAAATAGGCGATAATACATGGATTGGTTCAAACGTAGTGATTATGGATGGCGCTAGAATAGGCTCTAGCTGTAAAATTTTTCCTGGGGCAGTTATTTCTGCAGAATCCCAAGATTTAAAATATAATGGTGAGTATACTCAAACCATAATTGGAGATAATACAACCATAAGAGAATATGTAACCATACATAAAGGTACGCTAGATAGAAAAGTAACCAAAATTGGTAGTAATTGCCTGTTAATGTCCTATGTACATGTAGCTCATGATTGTGAAATTGGGAATAATGTGATTATTGCAAATCTAGTACAATTAGCAGGTCACGTAAGCATTGATGATTGGGTAATTATAGAGGGAACAGCAGCAGTGCAACAATTTGTCCACATTGGAGAACATGCTTTTATCGCTGGAGGATCGCTTGTAAGAAAAAATGTCCCTCCATATGTAAAAGCAGCAAGAGAGCCCCTTTCTTATGTTGGGGTAAACACTATTGGACTTAGAAGAAGGGGTTTCAATGATCAACAAATTATTAATGTTGAGGATATATATAGAGTGATTTATGTGCAAAACAGCAACATGACTACAGCACTTGCTGTGGCTGATCTTGAATTACCTAAATCTGATGAGAAAGATGTCGTGCTTGATTTTATTAGAAATTCCACAAAAGGAATTATGAGAGGTCTTAGTTAATTTCCAAGTTCAGTTTTAATAGCCTGTAAAATATTAAAGTTATTTCTTTCACAAATGTATGTAACCAGTGAAAGATTATTGACTTCATATGTTGAATCTGTACTCGAGTCTGGTAATTCAAAAGAGAAATCGTGATAAAAGACATCACCATTAACCACAGCAGAATCGTTGACTAAAGTTCCCCACGTTCCGTTTATATTATTTGAAAGAACGGCATGATGATGGTAATGGTGGTCAATGGTTCCATCATTCATTTTTTGCGGTGAAACCACATCATTTCTTATTAAATAGACAATTAAGTGATAATTCCCAGAAAGTGTGTTTAAGAAAGTGGTTTCAGTGTGTATAAAAAGTCCATTTGTTGAAGGATAGTAATTGTACTGCAATTGAATATTGGCATCTAAATTTCCTTGAGAAATTTCGTCATTTACACCAGTAGCCCAATTGCTTGAAAAGTACCAATTTGTATTGGAATATCCACCATCGTTTCTGTTTATGGTCCCCATCGGATTTCCTATGAAACCAGGCATTTCTTGTACATAAGCGTCACCTGCTTCAGTTTGGTAATCAACTGTAAATTCTACATCATCTGTAGACTGAAAAGAGCCATCAGTGCTTGCATGTACGGAAACGACAATTACACCAAGCGCTGTGTCGTCCTCTAATTGAGTCGCAATGGTAGCCGCAGCTGGACAATTTGTACATTTATGACCCGTATAATCCTCTAATAGTATACCTTTTTCATTAGTGTTTAATGTCCAGTTGATGGAAGGATTTGCAATGTCATAGGGGTATGTAGTTGGATCATTTGGATATAATTCCCAGTTGAAATCACCATAGACTGTTGGTAAAGGGTTTTCTACTTTATCACATGCTAGAACTAACATAAGTAGTAATATTTGAATTAGTTTTTTAGCCATATTAAAAACTTGAAGTAAAACTAAATGTTAATCCGTTTGAAGCGGGTACCGCTCTACATACTCCTCCAACACAGAACACCCCAGCTCTTTGTTTTCCATATTGTAGAGAGAATCGGTGAGATCCATTAATAAATCCTGCTGAAATAAGACCATAATGTATTCTTTTGGAAGGCTCTGAGTTACCGTAGTTGTATTGATCTAAAATGGCTACATACCAATGTGGACTAAATGTATATTCAAGTTGAGCAAATGCCCAATCTCCTTGATCTTCCTTTCTATACACGCTTTCACCTTCAGTTGTAGTGATTAACTCATTTGTAGTTTTGGTCCACAAACCTTGAAATTCCCATCTTAAAGAATGTTTTCTATTGATTTTGTAGGTTAAGTCCAAAACAGCGATTTGAGCGTGAATCAATTCATGATGTTGTGCCACTAGCACTGCTCTATCCTCAAATATAAAGTTGAAATAGTTCACATTAAATTTCCATTTCTTGTTTATTTTTCTTTTGATCTCTATGTTGAAGTCTTGATAAAGGATACTGTCTGACATAGAGAATAAACGGGTAGAATAACTTTGTCTAGAAGACCCCAAGTCATTAATGAATTCTCTTTTGGGAGTGTAGGAAGTGGCAAAGTTTAAAGCAATGGATGTCCCGTATTTACCACCAAAAAAGGTTTTTTTAGGAATTTTGTACAGTAAATCAGCTTGATAAGAAATTTCGCCTCTTGGATTCGTGGCATAGGGATATAATGTAGCAGCTAAATTATAGGTATGCTGTTTAGTTAATGCAGGTAAAAATCCAATAAGTAAGTCTGTAGGGCCAACACTCACATTAGTAGACCTCCAGAGCATATTATCCATGTGTTTTGCAGATAAATCAATGGCAAATCCTTTCTTTGAATAACCTAGATTAAACAGTAACCCTTCTCCATTTTTATAAATATAATTGAATAGCTCATTTTGATTGTCAGGGTAAGGATCATTTATTTTATATACGTATTCAGCGTTAAATCTCCATTTGTTATATCTTAAATTAGCTCTAAATGAACTTGCTCCTACGTTTTTTGGAAGGTTAAATAATGGGGTATTGTTGTCTTCATTGAATTTACTTACAAAGCTTCCTCCAATAGTCGCTTTAAACTTGGAGTTTCTTAAAGAATCAAACATTTCATTGATGTTTATTTCACCATCAATTGCTCTGACTATTCCGTTACCATTGACTAGTCCGTCTTCAAAACGATGTCTTTGTTTCCCGATCATCCCCTTTATAAAGATCCCTTTGTAAGGATTGTACTTAAGTCGAATGCCATCAAGTGCATTATCAATACCTAATTGCCTTTCTTCATAGGCTCTGAGAATCATGCCACTGCCTAACTGGTCATAAAAATTTCCTATAGTCAGTTCTAAATCTTCGTCACTCCAACTTAGATAGCGATATCCAAACCCTGTCCCATTAAAAGATGTTGGATATCCCTCTAGTGTATTGAGATAAGTTTCATATCTAACTCCAGCTCTAAAATTACCGCGCTGAACATTAACATTTGCAAAACCATTAAAACCGAGTAGTTGATCAGGAAGGGCAGCGTTAATGAGTGTATCTTCTTGATAGTATTGACCTATGGTCTGAATATTTCCAGAAACAATAGTAGGATTTACATCGTCTTGAGAAAAGGAATAAATTGAAATTCCTGTAAAAAGGAAAAAAACAATTTTCTTCATTACAAGCCTGTTAGCTTCTCATAAAGTTCTTCTTCATCTCCTGGAGAATAATTATTGTGATCCCAAACGATTTTTCCTTCACCATTTACTAAAAAGGTATGAGGTACATTATTAACCCCCATAGCTCTTCTTAAGTCGCTATTGGGATCCATAAGGACTAAATACTCCCAACCTTGTGCATTTACGTAAGGTTCAACTCTTGAGCTTGATCGAGCGTCATCAATAGATACCGCAATTAATTTAACTCCGGTTTCATCAACCCAATCTTCATATTCTTCAGCTATGGTATTGAGCTCAGCTTTACATGGTTTACACCAAGTTGCCCAAAAGCTAATGATCATGGGCTTTCCATTGTTATTTAACTTTGCAAAATTATGTGAATTACCTTCCATGTCTTTTAAATTCACACTAGGCAGTTGACCTAAAATCAATATGCTGAACATTAGAAGACTTAGTACTGAGATTAACTTTTTCATATATATTTTTTAGGAATTGGGCAAAAACCGAACCAAACAGGGACATTAAAAATTAAAGGCGGGAATTCCCGCCTTTACTATTAATTACTTATTTACAGTGATTCTAGAATTATATATGTTTTTACCAGATTGAACTTTTATAAAATAATAACCTGAACTTAAGTTGCTAGCATCTAAATTAACAACTTGCTCTCCTTCAACGATTCCTAGGCTTTTGATAAATACAATTTGACCAATTGAATTTAAAATTTCAATTCGTGTTGCAGAAGAATTGTCTGCAATAAATTCAATATTAGCATACTCGTTAATTGGATTAGGATATACGGTTAACACTTTATTTGATAATTCTTCAATTGAAGTGGATGGGTTGGTGCTTAACACGCCCTCTTCTGCAACTACAGACCAACCAGAACCTGGATCCCAATTATACACTTCTCCATTAGCGTCTGTAATTTGAATACCAAAACCACCATTTGGGTTGGTTCCTGTTCCATATTGTTGACCGTCACCATAAGAATCAGATAACCTTACAGAATAACATTCATTAGCAGTTAAAACATGGGTTGAACTCATTGTTGTATTTGCATCAGCTCCACCACCGCCCCATTGGTCAGCTGTTCCAGGAGTATAAGGCCCTCCGGAAGCAACCACTGTCAAAGAACTATTTAAGATTTCCCAAGATGTCTCTCCTGGGTAATAGTCTGTAAAGAAATTTACTGTTACATCAGTTAACGATGGGTTTGCTGTAGTTGCTGTTAACGTAGCATTGGTCATTGTCATATTAGCAGGTGTATTTCCGTTGATGTTATCTAATGTAGCTGTGTAAGTAACTGATGTGTTCATTGGCATAGCATTAAAAGAAACAGTTCCTGATGAAAACTGTGAGATGTTACCAGAGAAATTTGCTGTTCCAATAGCTGTTCCATTTTCGTTTAACGTTACTGTAGCTGATGTAATGTTATTTGTACCGTAATTAGAAATGCTAAATTCAGGTGTTCCATTAGCAGTACATAGTGCTAAATCACTGTCATTGATTTTTCCATGATCAGTAGCTCCCTGAATGGTTTGAGAGCAATTTGAACTTATACTTGAAACTAACTGATTAACTGTTGATTGACCTTCTTCGTAAACAAGTCCATCAGGACAAACTCGAAACACGGTTGGATAGAAGGCAATTTGATAAGCACTCGCAATAGATGCGTCATCAATCACTGGGTAAGGCGTTCCTGTGATCCAATCACCTTGGGTGTTAGACCCCGTACCATTTAAGTCAGCGGTGTTTGTAGATCCATCTCCCTCCACAAAAAATACCATAATCTCGTCAGAACCATTTGGTCCATATGCATTGTAAACATCAGCAAGCGTGTGGGATTGATGATAACTCCAGCATGGACCACACCATGTGGCAGAAATGTCAATTATTACGGTTTTACCTTGATTAACGTAATCAGTTAAAGTATGTGTGTTGCCAAATTGATCTGTTGCAGTAAAGTTAGGAGCTACACTTCCATCAGCAATTTGTGATGATAAACTTCCAACTATAAACAGGTTCAAAATGAAAATATTCAGTATTCTTTGTTTCATGTTATTTTAGTTATGTAGTAAATAAAGTGTATCAAATTTAATCTAAATTGTCAATTTTAAAGATTTTGTAATAAATTTTTGGGAGCAACTAGCAAATTATTACTTTATATTTGCACAAAATTTATTCATGAAAAATTTCATTTTAACATCTGTTTTAAGTGTTTTATTGTTTAGCTTTTCAACTGCTCAAATATCAATTTATTGGGACGAAGACCCCGGCAATACATATAATAGCTCCACTATTAATATTCTAAAAGATGTTGGATCATTTGATGTGTATATGCATTGTGAAAATACAGGGACGACCAATCAAGAAATAAAATTCAGAAGAATTGTTTTGAATTCGTCTATTACGTTTTCAGATCAATTTTGTGATAATAATTTGTGTTATCCATGTTTCGGAAATGATTGGACTTCTCCTGCTTCAACAATGCTTATGCCAGCAGATTCATCGGTCATGAAACCTACCATTAGTTTTTTAAATGGCGCAGGAACAGCTGAAATCAGGTATTATGTATTAGATGTAAACGACCAACCTATTGACTCAGTAGACGTAAATATTACTTGTACGGTTGGAATGGAAGATACCTATAAAAAAATTACACGTATTTATCCAAATCCCTCTGCAGTAACATTAAATGTAGAGAATGTATTTGGATCCAAATTGGAATTAAATATGTTGAATAAAAATGGAGAATCTGTCGATTTTAAAATTATTCCAAATGGAAAAAGCACATTTGATGTAAGCCATTTGTCTAGTGGTAATTACTTTATAAATATCATTTCCAACGGTGAATTGATGGAAACCAAAAAAATTATAGTATTACATTAATTCACCCTTCAGTTTATTTAGCCCCTCTGATGCATTCATTTTAAGATGTATATGAGAATCTAATTTTGGAATCGTATTGGGATCAACAATGTAAACAGTGCACTCCTCTTTAGTATAATGAATAAGGGTTGCTGCAGGATACACCTGTAATGATGTCCCGATTATAATGAGAATATCTGCATTTTTAACTATTTCTGCCCCTTTTAATAAATTTGGCACGTCTTCACCAAACCATACTACATCTGGTCTTAGCTGATAGCCTTCAGGACAATAATCTCCTAAGCTTGGATATTTATTATCCTTAATTGGATAGGTTAATCCAGTACCACAACTTCGTACTTTCATAATTTCTCCATGCAGATGTAATACATTAGTGCTACCTGCTCTTTCATGAAGATTATCAATGTTCTGTGTAACTATCTGAACATTATATTTTTCTTCAAATTCAAATATGATTTTATGAGCTAAATTTGGATTAACTTTCACACAATTTTCCATTCTTATCCTGTAGAACTGAAGTACTTTTTCTTTGTCTTTATGCCATGCTTCTGGCGTTGCCACCTCTTCAATAGGATATTTATCCCATAAGCCATTTCCATCTCTAAAGGTGGATAATCCACTTTCAGCACTCATTCCTGCACCGGAAAAAACAACAATATTTTCCATACATTAAAGATACACATAATGTAAATATTGGGTGCTTTCCCTAACAATTTAGTATCAGTTCATTAACTTAGCTAATCAATACAGATTTATGTCCAAAAATATCTTCAAAAAAGAAGCGTTAGACTATCATAGTTCAGGGAGAAAAGGTAAGATTGAGGTAGTCCCCTCCAAGCCATATAATTCACAAAGAGATCTTTCTTTAGCCTATTCACCGGGGGTTGCTGAACCTTGTATAGCAATTGATCAGTCTGTTGACGATGTGTATAAATATACCAGTAAAGGTAATTTAGTTGCCGTAATTTCAAATGGAACAGCGGTATTAGGCTTAGGTGATATTGGTCCCGAAGCATCAAAGCCTGTAATGGAAGGTAAGGGTCTACTTTTTAAAATTTTTGCCGACATTGATGTATTTGATATTGAAATAAATGAAACCGATATAGATCGATTTGTAGATACGGTAAAAGCGATATCCCCCACTTTTGGAGGTATAAACTTGGAAGATATTAAAGCACCTGAAGCATTTGAAATTGAGGAAAGACTAAAAAAGGAGTTGTCCATACCTATTATGCATGATGACCAACACGGTACAGCCATCATTTCATCTGCTGCGTTGCTAAATGCCTTGGAAATTGCTGAAAAAAAGATAGGTGAAATTAAATTAGTGGTAAATGGAGCAGGAGCATCAGCTCAGTCCTGTATGAAATTATATATTTCACTTGGTGTAAAAAAGGAAAATATATATGTATTTGATTCCAAAGGTTTAATTCACGCAAGTCGACAAGATTTAGATGAGAATAAAAAATATTTTGTTCAGAACTCATCTAATTTTACTCTTGAAGAAGCTATGGTAGATGCCGATGTATTTTTGGGACTTTCAAAGGGTGGAATTCTAAATAAAAAAATGATAAAGAGTATGGCTAAAGAGCCTATTGTTTTTGCCCTGGCTAATCCGGAACCTGAAATACCATATGAAATTGCCATGAGTACCAGAGATGATTTGATAATGGCCACAGGAAGGTCTGATCACCCAAATCAAGTAAATAATGTTCTTGGATTCCCTTACATCTTTAGAGGGGCCTTGGATGTTCGAGCTACTACTATCAATGAAGAGATGAAATTAGCTGCCGTTAGGGCTATTGCTGCTTTAGCGAAAGAACAAGTTCCGGACGTAGTAAACGAAGCCTATGACGCCAAAAGTATTTCATTTGGAAGAACTCAAATTATTCCCAAACCTCTTGATCCAAGACTTATTTATTGGGTGGCGCCTGCAGTTGCCAAGGCAGCGATTGATTCGGGTGTAGCTAAATCTCCTATCAAGGATTGGAAAAAATATGAGCATCAACTGATGGAACGACTAGGTTTGGATAATAAATTTGTTAGGAACCTCACAGCTAAAGCTAAAAGGAATCCCAAAAAGGTAGTTTTTGCTGAAGCAGATACCTACAAAGTACTCAAAGCTGCAGAAATGGCTCTAGAAGAAGGCATAGCTGAACCTATACTTTTAGGAAGAGAGATTAAAATCAATAAAATAATCCAAGAATATAATCTTGATCTACCAAATTGTACAATCGTTGATCCTAGAAGTGATGAAACGATTGACCAAAGAGAAAGATTCGCTAAAATTTTACATGAGAAAAGAAAGAGAAGAGGTCTAACTTTTTATGAGGCGAAAAAAATGATGAGAGAACGAAATTATTATGCTTCAGCTATGGTTGAAACAGGGATGGCTGATGTGATGATTTCAGGAATTACAAGAAGTTACAAGGAAACCATTAGACCTGCATTACAAGTTATTGGGGCAGAAGAGGGTATTAATAAAATTGCGGGAATGTATATTCTAATTAGTAAAGATGGTCCTATATTTTTTGCTGATACTACGATAAACATTAATCCAACCATAGAAGAAATCGTGGATATAACACTCCTTGTTGCCAGAACAGTTAAAGAATACAAAATTAAACCAAGAATAGCGATGCTTAGTTATTCTAATTTTGGGTCAAACGAGGGGGAGGATGCTGTAAAAATGAGAGAAGCGGTTACTTATTTGCATAAGCAATATCCCGATTTGGTGGTAGATGGTGAAGTACAAGCTAATTTTGCTGTAAATAAAGAACTAGTTAGTGATTTCTTCCCTTTTTCCATGTTGGCTGACGGTAGGGCAAATACATTGATATTTCCAAATTTGAGTTCAGGAAATATAGCCTATAAACTCGTAAAAGAAATGAGCCAGTTTGAAGCAATTGGGCCAGTACTACTGGGAATGAAGAGACCCGTTCATGTACTTCAAATAGGGTCGTCAGTAAGAGAAATATTAAACATGATTACACTTGGAGTAATCGATGTTCAAAATCGAAAATAAAATGATTGCACACGTAGAAGGTATACTAGAATCAAAATTGCCAAATCAGGTCATTATTGATGTAAATGGTATCGGATATTTATTACATATTTCTCTCAATACATTTGAAGATCTTCCATCAAAAGGTAAATTGAGATTGTTTAGTCATCTCATTGTAAGAGAAGATGCTCATTTATTATTTGGTTTTGCTGAAGAAAAGGAAAGAACCATGTTTAAAGAATTAATAAATGTTTCTGGCGTTGGAGCTAATACTGCTTTAATGATCCTTTCGTCTATGAAGCCTGACGATGTGGTTTTAGCAGTTGATCAAAGCAATGTGGAAGCCTTTAAAAGTATCAAGGGAATTGGACTTAAATCTGCACAACGAATTATTGTTGATTTAAAAGGAAAGTTAGAAAAAATTGAATCAATAAACGATATTTTGTCCTCTCAAGACAATACCTTAAAAAATGAAGCGTTATCTGCATTAGTCGTTTTAGGGATAGAAAGGAAAAAAGCTAATAAAGCAATTGATGAAATTTTATCAAATGAAGAAGTAGCTTCTGTGGAAGAACTGATTAAAAAAACCCTAAAAGCGGTTTAATGTAATTTACATTGCTAAAAAAATTAGTCTTAATAATACTTGGATTTAGTGTTTTTGGAAGTGTGGAGGCTAATTCCCATTATCCTTTAATAAGCCATGTGGTTTCAATCGATTCGCCTGAAATTGATCTTTTGTTTCCCATTTCTGACCCGTTGGACCCCACCAATTTTTCACAAGGGCTAATTGATTTTGACTTACCATTAAACATCAATAATAATGTAAACTACGATCCCAACTCTGGTCAATACATTTTCAATTCTCTATTTGAAGATTCCTCGTCTTTTAGACCATCAAGTCAGATGTCACTGGATGATTATTTGGATATGCAACACCAGCAAAGCATGAGTAGCTTTTGGAAAAAGAATCTTGATGAAATGTCTGACTACAAATATGTAAAGCAAGATGAAGATATTCAGCTTAACAAGCCCAAACCACAAAAATTATTTGGTAGTGATTTTGTTGAAATTAGACCACAGGGGTCTGCGGAATTAAGTTTTGGTTTTAATTCCTCAAGAACAGACAATCCTGTTTTACCAGAACAACAAAGACGAATAACCACTTTTGATTTCGATCAAAAAATTCAAATGGCGTTAACGGGAAAGATTGGAGATTTGATGGATTTGGGCTTTAACTACAATACAGAAGCTACTTTTGATTTTGAAAATCAATTGAATTTAGATTATTCTGGAAAAGAAGATGATATTTTACAAAAGCTTGAAGCAGGAAATGTCTCTCTTCCGCTAAACAGTACATTGATTTCCGGAAGTCAGAGCTTATTTGGGATCAAATCCGAATTGAAGTTCGGTCGTTTAACAGCTACAACCGTTTTATCTCAACAAAAAGGTCAAAAAAAGGAAATTGAGATTGCTGGTGGTGCACAGCAAAATGAATTTGAAATAAATGCGGATAATTATGAAGAAAACAGGCACTTTTTTTTAAGTTATTATTTTAGGGATTCTTATGATAATTCCATGAGATCACTTCCTCTAATCACTTCTGGAGTTCAGATCCAGCGAATTGAAGTATGGGTCACCAATAGAAATAATACCATAAATAATACCCGTAATATTATTTGCTTATCTGATTTAGGCGAGCCTAAGTCAAATCAATTACATAATCCAATATGGGTTGCAGGGGGTTATAATTTGCCTGATAATGAGCATAATAATCTCTATCCTAGCATCAATACAGATCAAAATGTAAGAAATTATGTAAACTCAAGCAATGCACTTACAGGTACCAATTACAATATGGAACAAGGTATTGAATTTGAAAAAGTTGAAAACGCTCGTATGTTATCAAATAATGAATATACCTACAATGCTGTTCTTGGTTTTATTTCATTGAATCAATCTCTAAATAATGACGAAGTATTAGGAGTAGCTTATCAATACACTTATCAGGGCAAAACGTATCAAGTAGGTGAACTATCTACTGATGGTGTCTCCGGCCAAAGCGCACTCTATTTAAAAATGTTAAAATCAACTGTGCGAAATCCAAAGAAAAAGCTTTGGGATATTATGATGAAAAATGTATATTCTTTGGGTGCTTACCAGGTTGATCCAACCAATTTCAGATTGGATATTTGGTATAATAATCCTTCTACTTCAATAGATATTAACTACATACCCAAAACAGGTGTAGATGACAAATTGTTGATCCAACTGTTAGAGCTGGATCGTCTTAATCAGCAGCAACAAGTTTATGCAGATGGTATATTTGATTTCATCCCTATTACAGACAATCAAGGCAGAATTCCCAATGGGGGTACGATAAATCCTAGAAATGGGAGATTGTATTTCTCCACCATAGAACCATTTGGTAAAACGCTTGATCGGAAAATGGCTGAGCAGGGTATTTCTCAAAATGTGAGAGAGAGTGTAGTTTACCAACAACTGTATGATAGTACAAAAATTGCGGCTCAACAAATTCCTGAGCTCAATCGTTTCAAAATTAAAGGGGTTTATCAATCCTCCGTAACATCTGAAATTTCATTAAATGCTATGAATATCCCTGAAGGTTCTGTGGTGGTTACCGCAGGGGGGCAAATTTTAACAGAAGGAGTTCAATATACAGTAGATTACAATTTAGGCAGAGTTAGAATTTTAGATGATGGTATTCTCAGTTCAGGCACACCCATTAAAATCTCGTTAGAGAGTAATTCTTTATTTAGTGTCCAAATGAAAACCATGGTAGGCACTCACTTGGATTATAAAATCAATAAGGATGCGCATATTGGTGGAACTATCATGAGGCTTAAAGAACGACCGTTAACCCAAAAGGTGAATGCTGGTGATGAGCCAATAGCTAATACCATGGTAGGATTAGATGGTGCATTTAAGAAAGAAGTTCCATTTTTAACCAAAATGGTTGACTTACTTCCATTTATTGAAACAAAAGAAAAATCTCAAATTAATTTCTCAGGTGAGATTGCAGCTTTGATACCTGGCCATAATAAAGCAATTGATGTAGCTGGTGATAATGGTGCTTCCTACATCGATGACTTTGAAGGAAGCCAAAGTGCCATTGACCTAAGGACATTTAATAATTGGGTTCTATCTTCTCTTCCACAGGGTCAACCCGACTTATTCCCAGAGGCAAGTCTCTACAATGATCTAAATTATGGAAAAAACAGGGCCAAAATGTCTTGGTATGTGGTTGATCCATCTGTTTTCTATCCAAGAGTTCCGCCTAAAGATGTGAAGGATACCACTAGCTCAATTGATTCGTATTCAAATTATATTAAGAAACATTCTATGAGACAAATCTTAGTTAGTGAAGTTTTTCCAAATGTTAACCTTCCGCCTGGTCAATTGCCTAACATCCCCGTATTTGATATTTCTTATTTTCCTGAAGAAAGAGGCCCTTATAATTTTGACTTGACCCCTTCCAATTATACTGCTGGAGTTAACCCTACATCCGGTAAATTAAATAACCCTCAATCAAGATGGGGAGGTATTATGAGAACATTAACTACCAATGATTTTGAGGCGGCTAATATTGAGTTTATCCAATTTTGGATGATGGACCCCTTTAATGAAGATGCAGATAATTCTACAGGTGGAGATTTTTATATTAATCTAGGTAATGTATCTGAGGA
>ENA-OSEY01000214-OSEY01000214.1-marine-metagenome-genome-assembly--contig:-NODE-214-length-42847-cov-4.925228_pt1 | contig 42847 bp, 38 predicted proteins | sample MGYA00248465_ERZ534230 | MGnify/ENA primary metagenome ERZ534230 (study PRJEB26409, sample SAMN06344110) | marine metagenome | isolation source: Sea water from surface | place: Atlantic Ocean:Southern... | reverse complement strand
GTTTAAATTCGTTTATATCTCTTAAAACTGTTTTAAAATTAGTAGCAACTAAAACACCTAGTTTTCTTGGCCCCACTAATTCTTTGCTATCGTTAATAAGGTCTAAACTATAATTTATGAATTTATACTTGGATCTGATTAAATCTTTTATTTTTCCAAAGCTATTATATGTGACTTCCTGGAAAGCAATAATATCTGGTTTTTTATCTTCGATAATTTTTAGTTGATCTTCAACTAACTTTATTTTTCTACCTATGTTCCAAGAGATGCATCTCATTAATATAAAGTTAACAGAGAACCACAATCCCTCAAAGTTTTTCATTTTAATATCTAGAAAATGGTACAAAATTCTTCATCAATTGTCTTCGTGAAAGAGGTTTATTTGGATCATAAAGATTTTTCATAATCTCAACGAGTTCTTCTTCAATAAAACTTCTATTATAAATAATATAACATTAATTAAACGTTCTATAAAAACTAGAGAATTAGCAATATTAACAGCATTAGCATTTGCACCTGGTGTATTAAAAACAACTACCCCTTTTTCAGTACAATCTTCAACAGGGATATTATTAACTCCCGCACCCGCTCTTGATATTGCTTTTAGGTTATCATTAATGACTTCCTTTGATAATTTAGTGCTTCTCACTAAAATACCATCAGGCGACTCTAAATCTTCATGGACATTACATTCCGTACCAACTAACTCATCAAGACCAACCTGAGCTATATTGCTCATTGGCTTAACTGTGTAATTCTTCATAAAATAAGTTGTAAACTATAAGTCTCGAAGATTAACATTAATTGCCTAAATGATCGATAAACTATATAGTTTTGCACTTTTTTTTGTGTAATGAGAAAGCAATTTTTAAACTTAAATGATTTATCTCGAGATAAATTGGAAAACATATTTGATATTTCTTTAGAGTTAAAACAAAATTCAAAGACTGGCGATCAACTTAAAAATAAATATTTAGGATTAATTTTTGAAAAGCCCTCTACAAGAACTAGGGTATCTTTCGAAGTTGCTATGACCCAACTCGGTGGTAAAGCAAGCTTTCTTTCTGTTAATGACTTACAACTTGGCAGAGGTGAACCTATAGAAGATACATCTAAAGTTCTAAGCTCAATTGTGGATGGTCTCGTTTTAAGGACTATGAACCATAAAACCCAAGAGGAGTTTGCGCAAAATTCAACAGTTCCCATCATTAATGGACTTAGCAATATGTCCCATCCTTGTCAGTTATTAGCAGACCTTCTAACCTTCAAAGAGGAAAAGGGTGAAATTGAGGGAAAAAAAGTTGCTTGGTGTGGGGATTTTAATAATGTTTGTAAAAGCTATGTAGAGGCCGCAAAAATTTTTAGTTTCGAGTTGTGGATTTGTTGCCCCGAAGAGTTCCTACCTGAAAATAGGGAGTCATATGAAAATGTTAAGTTCACTTCTTCTCTCAAAGAGGCAACACAGGATAGTGCTATCGTAACAACTGATGTATGGATTTCTATGGGTGATGAAAATGAATCTACCAAAAGAAAAGATGCATTTAGCAGTTATCAAGTTAATGAAAAAGTATTAGATGAAGCCTCTTCAGATGTAATATTCTTACATTGTTTACCAGCCATAAGAGGCCAAGAAATTTCTGAAAATTTACTCAATGACCCTAGAAGCCGTGTTTGGAATCAGGCCGAAAATAGACTTCATGCGCAAAAAGGTCTTCTTTTAGAACTGTTAAAATAAAATTAGGTTAAAACTTTCTTTACCGCCTTTTTCCATTCTAAATATTTATTCGATTCTTTTTCTGGAAAAAAAGTTCTCTCAATTTCTCTAGATTCCTTTAATCCATTCAAGTCGTCGAAGAGACCAGCGCTTATCCCTGCCAAAAAAGCTGCACCTAATGAAGTTGTTTCTATTATTTTTGGACGTTCAACCTCAACACTTAATATATTTGACAGCTTTTGACAAAACCAAGAGTTGGCAGCCATGCCACCGTCAATCTTCAAGCTATTAAAGCTTGCATTATCTTTACTCATAGCCTCAAGAAGATCTTTTGTGAGAAAAACAACCGACTCTAGTGTAGCTCTCACTATATCTGCTTTAGTAGAGTCTCTAGTTAACCCAAAAATAGCACCCCTTGCGCTTGCGTCCCAGTAAGGAGCCCCAAGTCCTGTAAGAGCTGGAATAACTAAAACATTAGATTCATCTGATGCCTGCATTGCCAATTTTTCTGTGTCAGAGGCATCAGAAAAAAACTCCATTTCATCTCTAAGCCACTGTATTGCTGAACCTGCTACGAAAATACTGCCTTCAAGCGCATAAGTAATTTTTCCATTTACGCGGTAAGCAACTGTTGTCAGCATCTTACTTTGAGAATGAAGTCTTTCGGCACCGGTGTTGAGAATCAAGAAGCATCCAGTTCCATAAGTACTCTTGACCTCTCCAGGCTTCACACAACATTGTCCTATTAGTGCTGCTTGCTGATCGCCTGCAACGCCTCCAATACTAACTTCTCCGCCAAGTACACTTGTTGTACCGAAATCAAAAACATTATCACATACCTCAGGAAGCATACTCCTTGGTATTTCGAATAGATTCAGTAAATCTTCATCCCACTTTTGTTCTTCTATATTGAAAAGCATGGTTCTAGAGGCATTAGTTACATCGGTCTTATGGCTCTTACCTCCTGACAATTTCCAAATCAAATAACTATCAATTGTGCCAAAAAGCAACTCTCCGGCAAGTGCCCTTTTTCTAGCACCCTTCACATGATTTAGAATCCAATTAACTTTCGTAGAAGAGAAATAAGGATCCATCGTTAAGCCTGTTCTGGAATTAACCATTTCAGTCTGATCATTAAGTTCACTGCAAAAATCAGCTGTCCTTCTATCTTGCCAGACTATTGCATTGTAAATAGGTTTTCCATCTTTCTTATCCCAAACAATAGTTGTTTCCCTCTGATTTGTTATACCTATCGAGGCAATATCTTTACTAACCAAGCTATTTCTCTTTACCAAAGAACTAAGAGTAGACAAAACTGATTCCCAAATTTCTTCAGGGTTATGTTCAACCCAACCTTCCTGAGGAAAATATTGCTTAAATTCTAGTTGAGAGGAGTCAATGAACCTACCTTTGTCATCATATAAAACTGATCTTGTACTAGATGTGCCTTGATCAATTGCTAGTAAATATTTCCCCATAACTACTCCACACGCTCAGTATACTAAATACAAGATTACTAAATACTTATCCACAGTAAATTAACAGAAAATTTGTATGTTTATAGTATTGTGTTTTTGTCGAAAACACAGTATCTTGTGTCCCCTAAGTTAAATAGACACAATATATAGGGATATTAAGAAAAAAGAAATATTAGACAAAGGGAAGGGAAAAGATGGAATCATCAGCTCAATCACAAGAAAAAGAACAAAAACCACAACAAACAAGTAAACAACAAGCCAAACCAGCAATTGCACCAGGGCAAATGAGGGTGATAAAAAGAAATGGATCAGTTGTCTCGTATGATGCAGAAAAAATAGCTATCGCCATAACGAAGGCATTTTTAGCTGTAGAAGGCGGAGCTGCAGCCGCGTCAACAAGAATACACAACGAAGTAAACGAGTTAGCCAATGCTGTAACCAGAACCTTTAATAGAAGAATGCCCTCCGGAGGAACACTCCACATCGAGGAAATACAGGATCAAGTTGAATTAGAATTAATGAGATCAGGGGAGCAAAAAGTAGCAAGAGCATATGTTCTCTATAGAGAAGAGAGAAAGCAATTAAGGCAACAACAAGAACCACAAAAAGGAACAAAAGAAGAAATAAAAATCACCTTAGAAAATGGAGATGAAGATACCCTAGATATAGACCGTCTAGAGGCCATGGTAGCAGAGGCATGCGAAGGACTTGAGGGAACAGACTCTGCCTTGATAATAGAAGAAGCCAACAAGAATTTATACGATGGAGTGACGGAAGATGATGCAAGGACTTCTTTGGTCATGACTGCTAGAACGCTTGTAGAACAAGAACCAAATTACACATACGTTACGGCAAGAATATTATTAGATAATATAAGAACAGAAGCTCTTTCATACCTCGGCATGCAAAAACAGGCAACGCAGAGCGAAATGAAAGACCTATATCATCAAGCTTTTAGAAATTTCTTAGGAAAAGGGGTGGAAAATGAAATACTAAATCCAGAGTTGCTTGAAATGGATATTGAGAGGCTTGGCAAGGCTATTAATCCAGAGCGAGATAATTTATTCACTTACCTAGGACTGCAGACACTTTACGATAGGTATTTCATTCATGACTCTGAGACAAGGTACGAACTGCCTCAAGTTTTCTTCATGAGAGTATCTATGGGATTGGCTTTGAGAGAAGAGCAGAGAGAAGAGAGAGCAATTGAATTTTATAACCTCTTGTCTAGCTTTGACTATATGAGTTCTACACCTACCCTATTTAATTCAGGAACAAAGCACTCTCAGTTGTCCTCTTGCTATCTAACAACCGTGCCAGATGATCTACATGGTATTTATGGAGCTATACAAGACAATGCAATGTTATCAAAGTGGGCAGGTGGACTAGGAAACGACTGGACTCCCGTCAGAGGCTTGGGCTCTCAAATAAAAGGAACAAACGGAAAGTCTCAAGGAGTTGTACCGTTTTTAAAGGTCGTTAACGACACAGCCGTTGCAGTTAATCAGGGCGGTAAAAGAAAAGGAGCCGTATGTTCTTACCTCGAAACCTGGCATATGGATATTGAGGAATTTGTTGAGCTCAGAAAGAATACGGGGGACGACAGAAGAAGAACTCATGATATGAATACTGCCAATTGGGTTCCCGATCTGTTTTTAAAGAGAGTCTCCGAAGACAAAAAATGGACTCTTTTTACACCCAGCGATACACCAGACTTACATGACCTTTATGGCAAGGACTTTGAAAAAAGATATGAAGAATATGAAGCACAAACTAAAACAGGAGAAATAGAGTTTTTCAAAGAGGTAGAGGCAAAAGAGTTGTGGAAGAAGATGCTATCAATGGTATTCGAGACAGGTCATCCATGGATCACATTTAAAGATGTCTGTAATCTAAGGTCACCTCAACAACATATAGGTGTCGTTCACTCATCAAACTTATGTACAGAAATTACACTCAATACAAGTCAAGAGGAAATTGCTGTCTGTAATTTAGGCTCTGTCAATCTTACTCATCATATTAAAGACAATGCAATGGATGAGGTAAAACTAGAAAAAACAATAAATACTGCAATCAGAATGTTAGACAACGTTATTGATATCAATTTTTATGCTGTCGAAGCAGCCGAGACCTCAAACATGAGACATAGGCCAATAGGTCTAGGCATTATGGGATTTCATGATGCCCTTTATATGTTAAATACTCCTTATGCATCTCAAGAAGCAGTAGATTTCGCTGATACATCTATGGAGATGGTTAGCTACTATGCGATAAAGGCTTCAAGCGATCTAGCTAAAGAAAGAGGGAAATACCAATCGTACGAAGGCTCTCTTTGGAGTCAAGGTATATTGCCTTTAGATTCTATAAAACTTCTTAAAGAAAGCAGAGGAGATGACTATCTCGATATTGATGAAAGCTCAACAATGGATTGGGAGACACTAAGAGAGAAGGTTAAAAAGCAAGGTATGAGGAACTCTAACGTAATGGCAATTGCTCCCACAGCAACAATAGCCAATATAACTGGGGTATCTCAATCCATAGAACCCACATATCAAAACCTATACGTAAAATCTAATCTTTCTGGAGAATTTACAGTCACGAATATACCCATGGTCGAAAAGCTAAAAGAGTTAGGTTTATGGGACTCGGTAATGATCAATGATCTTAAGTATTATGATGGAGCCGTAAAAGGAATTTCTAGAATACCTGAAGAAATAAAAGAGTTATTTGCCACAGCTTTTGATATAGAACCTAGATGGTTGATAGATGCAGCAAGCAGACGACAAAAATGGATAGACCAAAGTCAATCCTTAAATTTATACATAGATGAACCTAACGGCAAAAAGTTAGACATAATGTATAGAATGGCATGGCTAAGGGGTCTTAAGACAACCTATTACTTGCGTTCAAGATCTGCAACAACAACCGAAAAATCAACAATAGCAACAGGAGAGCTGAATGCAGTTTCTGCATCGGTTCAACCTGAAGCTCAACCACAATCAACGACAACAGCACCAGCAGCATGTTCAATACTTGATCCAGACTGTGAGGCCTGTCAATAACCCAAGGAGGAAAAATGTTAAATTGGGATGATTATAACGAGTCAGAAAAGACACAAAAACCACAACTGCAAAAAGAGCAGACAAAATCAATAGAATCTGAACAAACTCTGTCTATTCAAGAGGAAGGCTCTGTGAATCATAAACCAGCTGAGGATGGAGATAGAGCAAAAAGAGCTCAAGAAGCGATAGATAATCTTGATACAAAAGCTGGTGAAGAAGAGCTTGAAGGTCTTGCTGGCAGAGTGCAGGTAGATGATAAGGCAATGATTAATTGCAGAGCGGACCTCAATCAGTTAGTACCTTTTAAATATGATTGGGCTTGGCAAAAATATTTAGATGGAAGTGCAAATCACTGGATGCCTCAAGAAATAAATATGACAGCAGATGTGGCGCTATGGAAGTCACAAGAAGGCCTGACGCCAGACGAGAGAACAATTGTAATGCGCAATCTTGGCTTTTTCTCAACTGCCGACTCTTTGGTGGCAAATAATCTTGTTTTGGCAATATACAGACTAATAACAAATCCTGAATGTAGGCAATATATACTTAGACAAAGCTTCGAGGAAGCAATCCATACTCATGCTTATCAGTACTGTATTGAATCTCTTGGAATGGATGAAGGAGAAATATTCAACATGTATAGAGAAATCCCAAGCGTTGCGAAAAAAGCATCATGGGGTCTGAAATATACAAAAGAGATTTCTGATCCAGAATTTAAAACAGGCACTCCTGAAACAGATAAACTACTTCTTAAGAATTTAATAGCCTTTTACTGTGTTCTAGAGGGTATTTTCTTCTACTGTGGTTTCACACAGATTCTCTCCATGGGAAGAAGAAATAAAATGACGGGAACTGCTGAGCAATTCCAGTACATACTAAGAGATGAATCTATGCATCTGAACTTTGGCATAGATATGATCAACCAAATCAAATTAGAAAACCCTCATCTCTGGGATGAGCAAATGCGCCAAGAAGCTGCTCAGATGATTTTAGAAGGCACAGAGTTAGAGATCCAATATGCAAGAGATACAATGCCAAGAGGCATTCTGGGCATGAACGCAGGCATGATGGAAGAATACTTACAATTTATTGCAAATAGAAGGTTGGTTCAGATAGGTTTAGAAGAGGAATTTGAAGGTGCATCTAACCCGTTTCCGTGGATGTCAGAGATTATGGATCTCAGAAAAGAGAAAAATTTCTTTGAAACTAGGGTCATTGAATATCAAACTGGCGGCGCTCTAAGCTGGGACTAAGTTCCAGAATCATAGCTCATCGCGGTGCATCAAAAGATGCACCTGAAAATACGATTGCATCTGTTGAAGAGGCTTTGAAACAGAAAGCAGATGGAGTTGAAGTTGATATTCACTTAACTTCGGACAACAGAGTAATCTGCCATCATGATAAGAATACCAAAAGAACTACTGGAGAGGACAAATTAGTTGCCGAGACAACGTTCAAGGAATTAAAGACCTTAGACTGCGGCAGTTGGTTCGGAAAACCTTGGTTGAGGCAGCGGATACCAGAATTGAAAGAAGTCTTCAGTTGTTTAAAAAACCAAGAAATTTTTATTGAGGTTAAGACAAAAGAAGAAATTATTCCGTATTTGATAAAGGATATGAAAAATTATTCTAATAAATGCATAACAGTAATATCTTTTTATCCAGAAGTAATAAGAGGCATTAAAGAAATAAAACAAGACATTAAGTGTAATTGGTTAATAGCCTTTGATTACAAGGATATTTCTGATGAAGATATTTTGTCTCGTGCTAAAGATATTGGAGCCGATGGAATAGGAGCACAGAATCACCAAAGATTAAATGCAACTTTGGTCAGTAAGTTTAGAGATAATAATCTATCGACACATGTCTGGACTGTTGACGATGTGAAGAGTGCAAATGAGTATTTAAAAATAGGTATTGACTCTATAACAACAAATCGTCCTCTATATTTGAGAAATGAGCTAGAAAATTTACAATGATTAGAGGAGGGTATGATGAAAAATCATAGTTTAAATTTCTTAGATCTTGTAAATGAATCCTTAAAAGAAATCGGTGAATGTGACATTTTCAAGGTTAAAAATATGCAAGAGCAGAATGAAGCTTTTCATTTAATCGATGTAAGAGAAGATAGAGAGTGGATTCAAGGGCATATCCCAGGAGCCATTCATTTAGGTAAGGGTATTATTGAAAGAGATATCGAAAAAGTTATTGAAGATAAAGAAAATCTTATCGTTTTATACTGTCAGGGAGGTTTTCGTTCAGCTTTAGCAGGAGAAAATTTGAAGAAAATGGGTTATGAAAAAATTCTTTCTATGCAGGGAGGTTTTGGAGACTGGGTTAATAATGAATACCCTGTTGAAGTTCCTAATTGACGGTTGAGGAAATAATCATGCAACCTGAAAAAAAAATTGGCATAACAGAAGTCGTTCTCAGAGATGGTATTCAGTCGTTGCTTGCGACAAGAGTACCTCTTCGAGATCTTGTTTCGATTCTTCCAATTCTTGATAAAGTTGGGTATTGGTCTTTAGAAACATGGGGAGGAGCAACCTATGATGCATGTATTCGCTACCTAAATGAAGATCCTTGGGAAAGGCTCAGGACCTTTAACTCTTTATTAAAGAATACACCTCAGCAAATGCTAATAAGAGGTCAAAATTTGGTGGGCTACAAACACTACTCTGACCAAGTTGTTTCAAAATTTCTGGAACAATCAGCTGATAACGGTATCGAAATTTTTAGAACTTTTGATGCTCTCAATGATTTTAATAATATTGAGTTCACGATTAAAGAAATAAAGAGAATTGGTAAACATGCACAAGGAACTATTGCATATACAACCAGTCCAGTTCATAACTTAGATACATGGCTTGAGCTTGCAAAAAAAATTGAGGATGCTGGGGCTGACTCACTGGCGATAAAAGACATGGCAGGCTTACTTCGACCATTTGATGCTTATAATCTTGTAAAGAATCTTAAAGAAACTATTGAAATACCCGTGCATATGCAAACTCATGCGACGACTGGTATGTCAGCTGCTACAAATATGAAGGCGATAGAAGCTGGAATAGATAATATAGACACTTCAATCTCTTCTCTTAGCATGACATACGGGCATTCAGCAACAGAGACCATGTTAGCTATTTTCGAGGATCAAGACAGAGAAATTATTTTAGATTTAGAAGCATTGGAGGAAGTTTCTAAATTCTTCAGAAATATTCGGAAAAAATATTCAGAATTCGAAGGTGGCCTCAAAGGTGTTGACTCCTCGATGCTAGTTAAGCAAGTACCAGGAGGAATGCTTTCTAATCTCGAATCTCAACTTAGAGCAAATAAACAAGAAGATAAAATTGACTTAGTTAAAGATGAGATTCCTCAAGTGAGAAAAGATTTTGGTTACCCTCCTCTAGTTACTCCAGCTTCTCAGATAGTAGGTGCTCAAGCTTTGCTCAATGTAATGAGTGCAACTCGATATGAAAATCTCTCAAATGAATCAATAAATTTAATAACAGGAAAATATGGAGAGCTGCCTGGAAAAATTGCCTCAGAGCTTTTATTAAAGGCAAAATCTCTAGTTGTTGAAGAGAGTGACACCAATGCCGAAGAGTTAGCCGTAATGGCTGAAGAGTTAAAAAACCTTTGTATAGATAATAATTTGCCTAATTTGAGCGAAAATATAGAGATGCTTTTGACCTATATTCTATTTCCAAACATAGCTTTGTCTTTCTTTAAAGAGCTTGATTTCTAACTAAAGATAGTTCGCAGCTGCTTCAGCTATAGGATCACCTTCTATCCTTGAGTGATACATTACTCTAGCTTCATTGAGATCCCACATACAGGCTTGATGCATTAGACACCTATTATCCCAAATAACAGCATCTCCTTCGGTCCACGAATGATGGTAAACCCAGTTATCATTGCTGCAAGCATGTTGCTCCAATTCTTTGGCAAGATTTTGAGCTTCCAAGTCGGACATACCAGGAATCTTGTTTATATGTCGGCCTATGGTCAAGCATTTTCTACCAGTCTCTGAATGAGTTTTGACAAGCGGTCTTAATGGTTTGGGGTCAATGTCGAAACCATAACTATTAAATTCACTTACCTTAGGATCTTTATGTCCGAACCTTTCTTTTTGACTCCATTCATAGGAATGAAAAGCAGATAAATCCTCGATTTTATTTTTCATATTTTCACCGAGATTATCATAAGCAGCTCTCATATCTGCCCAACCTGTTTCTCCTCCTTTTGAAGGCACTGTATGTGCAGTAAAAACAGCTCCCTTTGCCTGAATTGGCATATAAGTACTGTCATGATGCCATTCCATATTACCCCTCAAAGATTTAACAATATCATCATCATTAGCATCTCTTATTGAACCATCTCCTCTCACATTACTTATTGGAGATAGATCGAATTCTAGGGCTCCAAAGTTTTTTGCAAATTTTATTTGCTGATCATTATTTAAATTTTGTTCAGGAAAAATCAAAAGAGCGTATTTGAGCCATAAAGAATAAATTTCATCGAGCTGTTCAGTGCCTAGCTCAGGAATTCTAAGATCATAAACTTTCGCTCCAAAAGATTTTTTTAAAGGTTCTACTCTCACTTCGTAATTCTCTTCTACTATGTGTTAATCTTACATAATAAAATCCTAGAATAATATAAAGATATGCCTTACGTAGAAAACCGCATAGTCCATGATGCAGACTCACATACAATGGAATTGCCTAACTGGCTAGATGAATATGCTGAAAAGTCAGTTCAGATTGCTTTTAGAGAAAGATTTAATGGCAATAAAGGCCTTGCCCAGACCTATTTCGAAAATATTGATGCAACTCATCGCTCACAAGCCTATAAAGACAAAAATGAAGAAAGTTTGATGATTAGGAAAAATTATGAGGCTTTAGGCTCTTTTGATAAAAATGATAGATCGGAAGCTTTGGACCTTCTTGGAGTAAAGAGTCAACTTGTATTCCCAACTTCTCCAAATGTATGGCTAGAGAGTTTAGAGCATGGAGATGACTTTGAAATGCTCTACAAAGTAGCATCTGCAACAAATAGGGCTCAAATTGACTTTTGCTCAAATGACAAAAGGCTACTGCCAGTAACTTATATCCCATTAGCCGATATAGAAAAAAGTATTGAGATTGCAAAATCAGCTATTAAGGAGGGTTCAAAAGCCTTATTGATACCTTGGGCTTGTCCAAAGTTTCACTCCACAAGCCATATTGGTTTTGATCCTATATGGGCTTTAGCGCAAGAAGCAGAAGTGCCAATTCTTTTCCATGTAGGCACTGCTGACTTTGTTTTACCGAAATCTCATGCTGTAAATGGTCTACCAAAAGTTAAAGACTTTCACGGCGGAGAAGAGAATTTTAGATCGATATCTTACATGGCCATATCTTCTGGACCTATGCAAGCATTGTCACTTTTAATTCTTGATGGGATATTAGATAGATTCCCTAATCTCATGTTTGGAGTCATAGAGTTAGGATCAGTATGGGTTCCTGGTTTCATGAAACAACTTGATTCAGCATTTGAGGCATTTGGAAGACATGAAGAGCGACTGCAAAATCTCAAGCTAAAACCGAGCGAGTACATTACCAGACAAGTGAGGGTTACGCCATATCCAACTGAACCCACTGGATGGGTTATTAAGGAAGCTGGCAGTGATATTTTTATGTTCTCTTCGGATTACCCTCATGTTGAGGGTGGACGAAATCCACTCGCAAGATTTGAGAAATCAATTGAATCGATTGCAGAAGCAGAAAAAGAAAAATTTTTTAGATTCAATTTTGAAAGTCTCATGAGATCTTCTCTTTGATCAATGAAACTTTCAAACTCATACATTGGCCTTCCTGAGGAGTTTTATCAGCAAATTGATCCAACCCCTGTTAAAAATCCATCTTTATTAATTTTCAATGAAGAGTTAGCTAATTCTTTGAATATAGAATTAAAAGAAGATGATAAATTAAATTTTTTTTCTGGTAATAAGATTCCCAAAGACTCAATTCCGGTAGCTTTAAATTATTCAGGACATCAATTTGGTAACTTTGTCCATCAGCTTGGAGATGGGAGAGCTATCCTATTGGGAGAAGTAAGAAATAAAAATGAAAGTTACGACATACAGTTAAAAGGATCGGGTCAAACTAAGTTCTCAAGGCAAGGGGATGGGCGATCTGCACTAGGTCCCGTTTTGAGGGAATATATCCTTAGTGAGGCTATGTATCATCTTGGGATACCTACCACTAGATCTTTAGCTGCAGTCGCAACTGGTGAACATGTAGTAAGAGATAGTTTTGAGCCTGGAGGCATTCTAACCAGAGTGGCAAAAAGTCATTTAAGGGTTGGTACATTTGAATACTTTGCATCAAGACAACAATGGGAAGACTTGAAACTTCTAGCAGACTTTGCCATTCAAAGACATTTTCCTAAAATACGTGAAACAGATAATCACTACCTTGAGTTACTTAAGAAAGTTGCTAGCAATCAATCTATTTTGATTGCTAATTGGATGAGTGTCGGATTTATCCATGGAGTTATGAATACTGATAATTTTACCATTTCAGGAGAGACAATAGATTATGGACCATGTGCATTTCTTGATGAATATCATCCAGGTAAAGTATTTAGCTCAATTGATCAAAATGGTAGATATGCTTATGGTAATCAACCAAGCATTTCATCATGGAATCTTGCCTCTCTAGCGGGTTGCTTGATAGCTTTTATTGATAAAGACTCAGACAAAGCAAATGAATTGGCTACAGAAGTGCTTGAGAATTACTCCATAGATACAAATCAAAGAATTCTTGATCTAATGTGCAAGAAAATAGGCCTGGATGGGTCCAAAAAAAATAATCAAGAGATACTTAGAAACTTATTAAAACTTATGATGGACAATGAATCCGACTTCACAATCACATTCAGGAGTCTTTCAGATATATTGTTAAATAACTCTGACAATTTCTTAGCCCAATTCCACCAAAAAAATGAGGTATCCGGTTGGATCAATAACTGGAAAAGTGCTTTGAACTTAGAAAACAAAAATGTTGGAGAGATAATCTCAAATTTAAACAATACCAATCCTATGTACATACCTAGAAACCATCAAGTACAAAAAGCAATTGAAGAATCCTATCTAGGTAATTTTAAGGTTTTAGAAGAAATGTTAGATGTCTTAAAAAATCCCTTTCAGGAAAATGTCTCATTATCACACTACAGTGAAGCACCATCCGAACAACAAAGAGTCACGCAAACATTTTGTGGAACCTAAAAAAAAGGGGGCTAGATAGCCCCCTTTCAAACTTATATTTCTTAAGCAGTTTGCTTATTATCATCAACAGCTGCTTTCCAAATAACAAGACCGAATAAGATCTTATTAATGAAATCAGCGAGGTTGTATATTAGGTTTAATGTTTCTGCATCTACTGCTCCCATTAGGTATCCAAAGACATAACCTAAAGGATAAATAGACCAACCTACTACAATGATTAATAACATTGAATTGTAGGCTGTTTGAACAGAAGCACTGGTAGTCGCAACAACTGTTTTACCAGCTCCCATGTAAAGTACATAAATCATGTACAACCATGCTGCCATTCCAATGATAAATGCTGGCAATGCTGCCATCACACCTGCTTCACCCATGTAACCAAATATCAACATGACTAATGAGCCAAGTAAAAGTTGCCAGAATAGAGAACCAGCTACAACGGTTACAGCTGCAAGGATCAAGTAGAACTCAACCATTTGCAGAGGTACTGTTAGTAACCAATCTATATATCTGAATACTGTTGGTGTTTCTCCAGTATCGACCCAGACACCTCTCATGTAAAGATAGTGCCAAAAAGCTATACCACAAATCAAACCAGCAACAGTAAGTGAAGTTTTCCATTTGCCTTCAACATTTCCTCTTTCTGCAAAAAAGAAAACAGTTGCAGCAGCCATTGCCGCTGTTACAAGCCAAAAGGATACACCAACAAAATCGTCAGCATCTAGATCACCGCCAGAGGCAGCAAACAATGGAGCTGCGATCATGCTTGAAAGAATCAGTAAAGATTTCATATTTCTCTCCCGTTAAATTATGTATCTCGAGTACAAATCTAATAACCCATTAGAAATATGGAATATGTCTTTATGGGCGTTTAGACATTAAAAATATACTACTGCTTCAAGAAATTTTCAATATTTAAGTAACATATATAATTTTAATGTCAAATTGTCTACTCTGGCATCAATGCTGAATAAATAAGTGATCTCAACTCCCTTCTTACCTGATATGTTGAAGATGGAAGTAGCTGGGTTAAGAAAATTATAAACATTTCTTCTTTCGGATTGATCATAAAAACAGTACTAGCCGCACCGCCCCATCCAAATTCACCTATGTCGCTTACAGATTGAGACTTTGCAGGATCTAACATCACTGAAAATCCCAAACCAAAACCTACTCCAGCGTATGGGGTTTCACTAAAAGCAGATTCACTCATTTCGGTAAGATCTTGATTATCTGGCAAATGATTAGTGGTCATGAGCTCTAAAGTTTTTCTCCCAATTATTCGCTTACCTTCAAATTCACCATCATGGAGCAACATATGACAAAAATTATGATAATCATGCATAGTTGAAAATAACCCTCCACCTCCTGAAGCCATACGAGTATTTAAGAATGGAATTTCTAGTAATTTAGGAATTCCAACCGGATCATGCTCATACAATGAACATAACCTATCAAGTTTGTTTTTTGGGCAAGAAAAACTCGTATCATTCATTTCAAGAGGAGTAAAAATATATTTTTTGAAATAATCTTCTAATTCCATGCCTGAAAGAACTTCCACTAAATAACCTAGAACATCTGTAGATACAGAATAATTCCACTTATCTCCTGGAGAAAACTCAAGGGGAAGTTTAGATAGAATGTCTACAAAATCCTTTAATGATTCTGCTTGTTGGACTTTGGTTTTTCTATATGCCGCATCCACGTTAGTTCGGTACATGAAATCATATGTCAAACCTGACATATGGGTAAGGAGATCTCTGATTGTCATATGCCTTTTAGGGCGAGAGGTTAAGAAATTGGGATAAACACCTGACTGATAAACTCTTAAGTCTTTCCAGGTAGGAATATACCAATAAACGGGGTCATCGAGCCGAAATTTACTCTTTTCATAGAGCTGCATAATCGCAATGCTTGTAATAGCTTTAGTCATTGAATAGATTCTAAAAATTGCGTCTTCCTTCATAAGCTTTTCATTCTCTCTATCCATATAACCAATACAGTCCAAATAGGCGATCTTCCCCTTTCTAGAGACAAGAGTCATTGTGCCAACGTACTTACCTTCAGCGACATATGTTTCCTCTAAATAGCTTCTTACGCCATTAAGAACCTCTGGATCTAATCCAAGAGATTCTGGTTTTACGATCTTCATTAATTTACTCCTAAGAAATAGTTATATAGGCTTATAAATACATTTATAATTATTATTCAATTTAAAGTGTACAAAAAAAATATTATTATTAAAAAAATTTTAAAAGGAATCTGACATGCATGACCTAGTTATTAGAAATGGAAAAATAGTAGATGGAAGTGGCAAAGAGTCATTTATGGGTGATATTGCCATTGATGGTGATCGCATTACTAAAATCGGTCTCATTGAAGAAGAAGGCAAATCGGAAATAGATGCTGAAGGAAACTTGGTGACTCCTGGCTGGGTTGACATACATACACACTATGATGGACAAGTGTGCTGGGATGAATACTTAACTCCATCTTGTTGGCATGGTGTTACAACTGTCGTTATGGGAAATTGTGGAGTAGGATTTGCTCCAGTGAGACCTGGTACTGAGGAATTTCTTGTTCAACTTATGGAGGGAGTAGAAGACATACCAGGTGTTGCATTGAATGAGGGTGTAAGCTGGGACTGGGAAAGCTTTCCTGAATATCTTGACTCGATAGGTAAAAATAATTACGCGATGGATATCGGCGCTATGATAGGCCATGGACCAATTAGATCTTATGTCATGGGCATGGATCGTTGTCAGGGTAAGGAAGAGGCGTCAGATAGTGAAATAGAAGAAATGGCACGAATAACTAAGGAAGCTATTGAGGCTGGCGCTCTAGGATTTAGCACATCTAGAACATATCTACACAGAGATAAATTTGGGGAATATGTACCTGGAACTGAGGCAACAGCTAAGGAAATGAGAACAATTGCTAACACTATTGCTGATCTTGGAAAAGGCACCTTAGAAATTGTTTCGGATTGGATGGATCAAGACATCGAATTAGATTGGGTAAAAGAGTTTGTTGAGAAATCAGATAGAACACTCACATATGCCCAAACGGGAGGGAATCCAGTTGAAACTTGGAAATATTGTGAAGAAAATTTTCCAAAAGGAGTGAAAATAAGACCTCAATTTCCCGGTAGACCGACTGGAATGCTTTTTAGCCTTGAGTCCACGGTCCATCCATTCATAGCTCATCCAAGTTATGCTGAAATAGCAGACAAATCGTTAGATGAAAAGGTTGCCAGAATGAAAGATGAAAATTTCAAACAAAAAATTCTTTCAGAAGAACCGGCAGTAGATAAAAATCATATGATTTACACCTTGATGATGTCTTTTGATAAACAGTTTCCTATGAGTGAAATACCTGATTATGAGCCATCATACGAAGCAAGTATCGCAGGCATAGCAGAAAGTTCTAATAAGTCAGTTATGGAAGTAATGTATGAAGAATTACTCAAAAATGATGGCAAAACCTTCGTCTGGGCCCCCTTTTCACCTTATCCCGATCATAATCTGGATACATATAAGATGATGATGGAATTTGAAAGCTCTGTTGCTGGCCTGAGTGATGGAGGTGCCCATTGTGGCCTGATATGTGATGCGAGCATGCCTACTTGGAACATTGCTCACTACACAAGAGATAGGGTTAAGGGTGAAAAAATACCACTTGAGTTTTTGATTAGAAAACAGACTAAAGAAACTGCTGAAACCTTTGGTTTGCTGGATAGAGGTCAAATAAAAGAAGGTTATTTAGCTGATATAAATATAATCGATCATGAAAAATTATGCGTCTACAAGCCTGAAATGGTTCATGACCTTCCTACAGGCAGCAGGAGAATAATCCAAAAAGCAGGAGGGTATATTGCAACTATTAAAAGTGGAGTAATAACTTTTAAAGATGATAAAGCCACCGGTGAATTACCTGGAGCTGTTTTGAGAGGCGAAAGAACACTGGAAAGTTTATCAGCTTAGCCAGACTGACAAATGTCATTTACCACTCCAGATTTGTCAGATGCTCATCCAGAAACTAAAGCTATAGCTCCAATCTTAAAAAATTTCGGTGGTAGAGAGATATTCTGGGGCGAAATTGAAACTCTTAGATGTCCCGATGATAACTCTTTTGTAAAAGAGTTATTAAATAATGAAGGCAATGGAAAAGTTCTTGTGGTGGACGCTAATGGTATTTCGACTGTTGCTTTGCTTGGAGACATGATAGCCGAAGCAGGAGTAAAAAATAATTGGAGTGGAGTGGTAATAAATGGTTATGTCAGAGATATAGAAATACTGAAAACTCTTGATATCGGTGTTCAAGCCCTAGGAACAATGCCAGTAAGAAGCAAAAAGAAAAATCAAGGTGAATTAGGAGTAGATATAACCTTTGGCGGAGTTACTTTTTCTAGAGGTAATTATATTTATGCTGATAATAATGGACTTCTTCTCAGTAAAGAAGAGCTAGAATTAATCTAGATTGATCTAAGAGCCTCCGTTATATCCCTTCTTGCAGCATTCCAGGCAGGAAATATCCCTCCTATAAAACCCACTGTCAGTGCAAGAGACATACCTTGCCCAACTACATCCCGAGTAACTGCAAAATTGAAAGCTGTTTGAGAAAACGATCCGCCCGCTAGGGTAGATACCGTATAACCGTTAAATAGAACATAAGCAATACTTGCACCGACTACACCACCAATAATCGACAAGATCATTGCTTCAATAAGAAGTGCAGCTAAAACAGTCATCCCATTGAACCCAAGCGCCCTCAAAGTGCCAATTTCGACAAGTCTAGATGAAACGGCACTGTACATAGTATTTAATGCAGCAAAGACTGCCCCTACTGCCATAATATACCCAACAATTTGACCAAATAATTTAATCAAATCAGATCCTGAAGCTTGATCATTATAAAAATCATTTTCTCTAGTTACTCTAAATTCAAAGTCAGGATAGCTCTCTACATAGACTCCTAAATCATCAAACGAATCTGAGTCTTCTAATTGAATTATCATGCTTGATGCAGAGGCACCTCTTCTAAAAATTCCCTGAGAAGTCGCTAAGTCAGCCCAGATCTCCGATTCGTGCACATTTCCGCCAGAGCTGAATATTCCTACTACAGTTGCAACACTATCCCTCACCTTAATTTCATCTCCTATGTCAACATTCTCATACTGATTATGAGCTCCTTTACCTACAATCACTTCAGAAGTTCCTGAGGTAAAATTTCTTCCTTCAATGATTTGTATTTCTGGTCTAATCTTAAAACTTTGAGGCTGCACTCCGCGCATAGGTAGGTTCGATGTTGCAACAGCACCTTTCTTTTTCAAGTCTATGATTGAAAAGACTTCTGCAGAAATAAGAGGTTCGCCATCTACAGATTTAATGCCGGGAGAATTAGCTACTACATCCACTTGAGACATCGCAAGGCCACTTCCGAGTTCCGAAGAGGCGCCTTCTCTGAGAATTATTACTCTATCTTCCTTTCCTGTACTCGATATTGTTGAATTAAGGCCTTCAGCCATCGCTAATAAAGATACCATCACTGCCACGGAACCAGCGATACCAACAATAATAACTATAGACGAACCAGATCTCTGAATTATGTTTTTAAGATTCATTTCTGTTATCGAAAGAACTTGTCTAAAAAATTTCATATTAATTCATCCTTAATGCATCAACTACTTTTAGCTTCATAGCTGAGTAAGCAGGGAAAATACCAGATATAAATGCCATAAGAATTGCCAGCAATATACCCGATAAGAGAATTGTAAAAGAAAATTCAATATTAGGGCCAAAGCCGCCTGCTATTTCAGAAAATATTGGAAAAATTAAAAAGGCGATCATTATTCCAATTAGCGATCCAAATACGCAAATAAACATTGACTCTAAAATCACAAACAACATTATCTTCTGATCAGAATAACCAATGGATTTAAGAACCCCTAGCTCAGAAGTTCTTTCTCTAATTGCTTGACTCATTGTATTGGAAGTAAGTAATAATATGGTGAAGAAAGATGCAGCTAAAACCGAGTTAACTATTAATCCAATATCTCCAGTCTGTTCTGCAAACATTTTTGCAAAAGCTTCTTCAGTTGAAGTCTTTGTTTCGTCTTGGGAGTTAATAAATAAATCATCTATTAACTGTGCAATTTTTTCGGAACTATCAGAATTTTCAAGTTGGACCACAAAAGTTCCGACCTTTCCAGTCTCAAATTCTCTCGCCTCATCAAAATATTCCCAATTTATATAAGCTTCATTTTCAATTCCACCATCAGAATGTGTAAAAATACCTACAAGATCAAACTCCCAAACTCCCCCGCCTTTCTTTGGCCAAATATCTGGTATTATCGGTATCCTATCTCCAATCTTCCAACTGAACTTATCAGCGAGCTCTTTACCAGCTATCATTCCTTGAATATTATTCTTGAAAGCTGAAATTTCTGATTCTGATAAACTTAACTCTGTATAGATGTCCAAATATTCAGGAGGTATAGGCCATTTAGGGAAAAAGTTTGCTCTTTCTATATAAGTACCCCCAAACCATTGCCTGTAAGCTACAGCTTTAACACCATCTAATGTTTCAATTCTATTTTTATGAGCCAAAGGTAAGCCATCTGTGAAAGATAGTCTTGAAGATACAATCAATCTATCCTTTCCTGCATAATCTATCTCGCTGTTGAAAGCTACAGCAACAGATCTGCCTAGAGAGAATAGAGTAAACGCGACAGCTATTGAAAGAACTGTCATGATCGTTCGAATTCTTTTTCTTTCGATACCTGACTTAACGATCATCCAATACTTCATTTAACCTGCCCTCAGAGCATCAACTACTTTTAAATTTAGTGCATTATATGCAGGTACAGCAGCTGACATAAAAGCAATTATTAGACCTATCAGAAATCCACCAAGGATAACTCCAAAATTGAGTGATATTACATCATCCATTAAACCTCCACTCATACTCTCTGTGGCTGGTATGAGGATTGCGGTGAAAAATAGTCCAGTTAAAACAGCTGTAAAACATATTGTTATGGCCTCTAAAATTACTGAGATGAATATTGTTGAATCTCTGTAACCTAAACATTTTAGTACTCCTATATCGCCAGTCCTTTCTCGAATCGATTGTGCGAGTGTATTAGAAGAAACCAATAGAATAGTGAAAAAAACTGACATAAGTATTGAATTAACTATTAACTCAACGTCAGCGAACTCTCCCGCCATTTCTATTGCCATCATAGATTCGGGGCCAGTTCTAGTTGCGTAGGGTGAATTTGCAAAATATTCATCTATTTGTCGAGATATATTTTGACCAGTCTCGGCTGATTCTGCTTTGACCATAATCATGCCGACAGTACCCTTTTGATTTAAACGAGCTTCATCAAAGGAGTCATAATTAATAACAGCACCCATTTCATCACCTGTAATTTTTTCAGCTTTATAAAAACCAACTATTTCAAAAGACCAATCATTTGTGCCGTCACTATTCGTATAATTTGATTTAGTATTAAGTCTATCACCAACTTTCAAGCCTTTCTGATCAGCCATAAGTTGCCCAACAATAGTAGCATTCGGATTATTGAGCAGAGCCAATTTCGCTTCTTCAGTAGTTTGTAATCTAGTGTATACATCGAAAAAATTCGGGCTTGCTGCAAATGTAACTCCATCCATCATGCTCTCGATACTGTCAGAAAGAAGATAATCAGCATGCATTACGGCTTCTACACCTTCTAATGTTTCAATGAAATTTACGTGAGAGATAGGTAACTTTCCTGTAAAAAAGTCATATCTGGGCATGACAATTATATTATCAGCCTCAAGACCATCTATCGTACCTGTAAACATTCCCGATAAAGCATTTAATGATCCATAAAGAACAAATGCTATAAACATAGACATTATGGTAAGGAAAGTTCTTAGCCTCTTTCTGATAAGTCCTGTCTTAACAAGAGTCCAATACATCAGTTAGTAAGTTTTCCTTTATCTAAGTGTAAGATTCTTTTTGCAGATTCCGCTGCCACAGGATCGTGAGTAACCATGAGAATAGTTTTGCCATGATCACGGTTTAAAATTTGTAAAAGATCTAATATTTCGGTTGCTGTTTGTCTATCAAGGTCGCCTGTTGGTTCATCACATACAAGAATATCTGGATCAGAAACAAGAGCTCTAGCAATAGCAACTCTTTGTTGCTGCCCGCCTGAAAGTTCATTTGGTTTATGACCACCTCTATCTGACAGCCCTACAACATTTAGTGCAGTAGCAACATGTTCTTTTCTTTGAGAACCAGATAAATTGGTCAAAAGGAGAGGTATTTCAACATTCTTATTGGCTGTTAATACTGGCAAGAGGTTATAAAATTGGAAAATAAAACCAACATTACTAGCCCTCCAATCACTTAAAGCTGAAGTTCCCATTTTCTCAAGATGCTCTCCATTTATTACTACTTGTCCTGACGTGGGAGTATCCAAGCCTCCAATTAGATTCAATAATGTAGATTTTCCAGAACCTGAAGGACCCATCAAAGCAAGGTAGTCTCCCTTAGGTACCTCTAAATTTAAGTCGTCCAATACAACGAGTGTCTCACCTCCTCTTTGATAGGTTTTGTTTACAGATTGAACTTCAATTAAATTAGACATTTCTCTCCTTAAATTATTTAACTATTACTTTTTGCCCATCTTCAAGGTCGTTATCAAATCTTGCAACAACCTGTATTCCGGACCCTAAGCCCTTGATAACCCTTGCATAATTCGCTGTTTCTTCGGCTATCTCTATCTCAGTTACAACAATTCTATTTTCATTAAGTGCTTGAACTTTAGATATGTTATTGGACTTTGATATTGCCCCAAGTGGAATCATAACGCCTTCTTTGGAGACTTCTTTCGCACTTGCCTCAACTTTTCGAAGAAAAGAAACCCTACTTCCCATATCAGGAAGAACTCTTTCATCTTTTTCAAGTAAGGCTATTCTTACCTTAACTGTTGCCTTATTTCTGTCCGCAGTTGGAATAATAGCTATTACTTCTGAAGGAATATCCCATTTTGGGTATGCATTTAGATTTGTTATGACTGGTTGGCCGGGTTTTACACGATTTATAAATGATTCATTTACATCAACTTCTACTTCCAAAGAATTCATATCTACAATCGTACAAATTCCTGTGTTTGTAAATCCTCCACCAGCTGAAACAGGTGATATCATTTCTCCAGGTTGTGCTGCTTTATAAACAACTACTCCACTGAAAGGAGCTAGTATCTTCATATCCTGGACAACTTGCTTTCGTACCGCATTAAGGGCCTCTAAACCCTCTACCGCAGCACGAGCGGCATCAAGAGATGCTTGGCTTGCCAGCTCTTCTTTAGCCAATTCCTTTGTTCTGTCAAAAACTCGTCTTGCTTCGTTTAATTGAGATTGAGAATAATTTAAATCTGCAATCATTGTACTGTCATCCAGTTGAGCTAAGAGTTGACCTTCTTCAACATACATACCCTCTTCAATAAAAACTTTCATCACCTTTCCTGTCATCTTAGACGATACTGTTGCTCTTCTCCTGGCAACGACATAGCCAGAAGCATCTAAAATACTCGTTGCAGAAGATTCCGACATTTGTAGAGATTTCACGGTAAAAGTCGTCACTTCTTTTAATTCATCCTCAGAAAGAAATATCCAAGAAAATACAAGGACGATAGCTACAGCCGCGCCAAGTAAAATTGATTTTCTGTAGACGGGCTGATCTGAGATGGGAGCTTGAGATCTGTCTATTTTCAGATTATTTAGTAAATCTTCTCTTTCTGACATTTAAGTTTCCATTTCATTAATCCATTCTCTTATCATCTGTATAGCCTCTTGATGTGAAAGAGATCTACCTGACTCTGGCATCATAACTCCTGGATCAGTAGAAATCATCCTATGCAACAAAATAGATTCTTCAGACTTTCCTGGAAAAATTGAATATTTATAGCCTCCACTTCCACGCCCAGTTGCTACAGGTTTTTTATTTATACCTAGATGTTTAGGGCGAACTTCAGTGAGATCTAAATATAGACCTGTTGAATTTGCTCCACCAGTAGAAGAATGGCAGTGACCACAATTTATATCTAAGTAAGACCTAACTCTTTCATCAAGGCTATATGTTGAATCTTCCCAGTTAACTGGAGTGTTTAATTCCATCTCTATTTCATTGATAAAATCCAGTTTTATCCACTTAGTTAATTGATTTATAGACTCATCTGTATAATCAAAAATTTTATTTAAGTTTCTTGCCTTAGGTCCGATGGGCATAATTTCATCATTATATGTATGACACTCTTTGCACTGATTCTTATTGGGAACTCTATATCTCACGGAGCGTAACTCTCCAGTGAAATCTATCCATTCGTTGAAGATTGTTTTACCTGCCTTTTTAAGAAAGGCTTCATTTTGAGCTTCGTTCCAAGCATAAGAAACTGCTTCCCAACCATAATCTTTTTTTAAAAGTAATCGCGTTTCCATCAGTTTCTTACCCAGACTAAGATCTCTTTCATCTATAGGATAATAAAAAGTCTTTATCAGTGCAGAGCCTGTTGGAAAATCAAGAACCTTATCCTTCTCAAAAGAGGCCGACATTCCTTTAGGGACATAGACCCATCTCTGCTTGTAAGAATAATCAGAAAATAAAGATGATATCAGTTCGTAAGGCAAAACACCTTCTGATGGAATTTGGGCTTTATTATCTTTAAAAAATGAAAAATCGGATAGCTTCTTAGGAAATTGCTCTTCTAAAATTAAACTACTTTCTACTGCAAACGCTTTAGTTGCGATGCAAAATAAAACCAATAGAAAAATCTTTCCCATACTTTAGTTAAGAACTACTGGAGGCAATGGATTTATTTGGCCATCATATTCAGATATGTCCCTTTCAACTGGATCAAAAAAGGGCAACATAAACTTAATAGGGTTAAGAGTCAAAAAAGTGGCATCACCATTATTCTTGATAATAAGTTTCTCATCGGCAGGTTGACCAAAAAGTATTTGATTCATGGGGAGAATACCATCCCAAAAAATATCAGGCATATTGCCATTGGACAGTTCAAATAAGATTGCTGCCAATTCTCCCGTCCCAACATCAGGATCGAAACCCCCATCTCCAAATCTATTTCCGTGGATCTGAATGGATCTTGGATGAGGATAGTAGTTTTCATCTTCAGTATCATATCCGTAAGTCACTATAGATAAATTAACTGTTCCATTGCCGTAAATATCATTATCGAAAACCTCAACATCAGAATTCGCTTGAATGATAATTCCCGTACCTCTTGGAACCTCACCCACAATATTTCCCTCAGGGGCAAAGTTATCGGTATCATTATTTATTGCTTTATTTCTGAAGACTCTCACGTGATGACCGCCTTGCTGTGGCAGATCAGGAAGGTCAAATACTAAGATTCCTCCAGTATTATGAGAAGTCAAGTTATCAAATACATCAGCATAAAATGAATTTTCAATTTCAATACCAGCTACGTTATATTGAGCAATACTATTTTTTACAATGATATTTTGCGACTGACCTACGTATATACCTGCATCAGAAGCTCCTATAGCAACACATCCGTCGATTAAGACATCTTTTGATTCCACTGGGTAGAAACCGTATGCTCCGTTTGTTTCCTTAGGACCACCAGTCCACTCTGTCCTCAAGCGAATCATCTTAATTCCATCAGCTCCTATAACTTTAATAGCATCCCCTTTTGCATCCAAAACAGCAAAATCTCTTATCGTGACTCCATTAGAAGTAACCAATAAGCCCTGTGCTCCAGACATTTGATTTTCAAAATTTAATATCGTTTCATCTATTCCTGAGCCTTCAAAGATAACATCATCAATGTCAAGAGAAAGGCCATCTTCAAAAAAATATTCTCCAGGTTTAAGAGTCAAAATATCACCAGGCTCAAGATCTATTAAAGCCTCTTGTATTTCTTCTTGAGAATTATTTGAAGGACCTAAAAATACCTGTTTAGCATTTATTGAAAAGCTTAGAAATAAGAGAGATAAATGTAGTACTAAAATTTTCATTTTTTTTGGTTTTATAGCTGTAACAACAAGTTAATTATAGTAGATTTGCTCTTAGGTTATGTATTTTAAGACTTTATTATTCATTTCTTTGCTTGGATTTTCTTATCTTTTTGCAGATACGAAATTACTTATTTTAGGCTCAGGAACACCTAATCCCAATCCTGAGAGGAGCGGCTCAGCTTATGCAATAATTGCCAATGATGAATCTTACCTAATAGATTTCGGACCGGGGGTAATTCGAAGAGCATCAGCTTTCTCACCAACTTGGGGTGGGGAATTTGAGGCTATGGAAATACAAAATCTAAAATATGCTTTTTTAACTCACTTACACTCTGATCATTCAGCTGGATTGGCAGATTTAATCTTATCTCCATGGGTTCTTGAAAGAAATGAACCATTGAATCTTTTTGGCCCTAAAGGCTTAAAAGAAATGGCTGAAAAAATCTCAGAAGCTTATTCCGTTGATATTGACTACAGAATCAATGGTTCTCAACCTTCAAACCTCGAAGGTTACAAGACAAAGGTAAGGGAAATTAGTGAGGGAATTATTTTTAGAGATAAAAATATTATCGTAGAAGCTTTCGAAAACAATCACGGCGATTTTAGAAATTCTTTTGGATTTGTATTTACAACCCATGATAAAAAAATAGTCTTCTCAGGAGATACTGCCTACAGTGAGAAAGTTATAGAAAAGGCAAAAGGAGCCGATGTCTTAGTTCATGAGGTTTATTCTGAAAAAGGGTTCAAAGAAAAAACAAAAGACTGGCAGGTTTATCATAAAGCTCATCATACATCTGCTCCAGATGTTGGATATATTGCAAGCTTGAGTAAACCAAAAAAAGTAGTCTTGTCTCATATCCTTTTTTGGGGAAATACAGAAGAGTCAATAATTGAAGAAGTTAAGTCAAACTATGAAGGGGAAGTTATAATTGCTGAAGATCTGATGGTTATTGAATAAATATGCATAAGATTTTGTTCCTTTGTGTTGAAAACTCCTGCCGAAGCCAAATTGCTGAAGCATTTGCAATTAAACATGGCAAAAACAAAGTGATAGCAATGAGTGCTGGCTCCAGACCGTCCGGCATTATTAATGAAACAGCAATTTTACTTATGCGAGAGTTTAATTATGACCTAAGTTCGCATCAATCATCTGCAACTTATGATCTTCCAGAAATGAAAATTCACACTATGGTATCAATGGGTTGCGGGGATAGTTGTCCGAGTATCATTGCAGATCAAAAAATTGAGTGGGATATTCCTGATCCTAAAGATATGGATGAGAAAGATTTTAGAAAGGTAATTATGGAAATAGAAAAGAAGGTCTTAGAGTTAATCTGTTCTATCTAAATCGTAAATTTTTTCTACTTAATTCAGCTATCGTCGATACTCCCATCAATCTCATGTCGCGCTCTATTTCATCTTTCATTAAGCTTAGTGCTCTTTCTACTCCTGCTTGTCCTGCAGCAGCTAAAGCAAATAAATAAAACCTCCCTCCTCCGACTGCTTTAGCTCCGAGAGATAGAGCCTTCAAAACATGTGTTCCTCTTTGTATTCCGCTGTCCATTATTACATCAATGTCATCTCCAACTGCATCTACTATTTCAGATAATTGATCAAATGGTGATCTGCTTCCATCCAACTGCCTACCTCCATGATTGGAGATAACAATTCCAGTACAGCCTATTTCAACTGCTTTCTTAGCATCTTCAACACTCATGACCCCCTTTAAACAAAATTGTCCATCCCAAAATTCAACCATTTTTGCTACATCGTCCCAATTAAGACAAGGATCTAGCATTTCAGTAAAGTATCTACCAATTGAAATAGGACCATCAGACATATCAACATGGTCATCTAATTGAGGGAGAGAGAATTTAGCATGAGTCAGATAATTAAGAGCCCACATGGGTTTAATAAGAAATTGGAATATACCGTTAAGTGTTAGCTTAAAAGGTATTGAAAAACCAGTTTTAAGATCTCTCTCCCTATTGCCGCCCGTAATGGTATCTACAGTTAACATCATAATGTCTACGTCAGCATCCTTAGCATTTTGAAGCATGACCTGATTAAGAGCTTTGTCTTTATGGAAGTAAAATTGGTAGCACTGAGGGCCTTGATATTTTTTTCTTACCTCAGAGATACTTACTGTACCAAGAGAGGAAACTCCAAATAAAGTTCTGTACTTATCAGCTGCTGCAGCTACAGCATTTTCTCCTTCGTGATGAAAAACTCTCTGCAAAGCTGTAGGGGAACAATAAATTGGCAAGTCAAGTTTCTGTCCAAGGATTTCAACTGACATATCAATTTCCTTAGAGCCCCTTAAAACATTTGGTACTAGATCACAATCATCAAAACTTTTCGTATTTCTAGAATAAGTTGATTCATCATCAGCAGCCCCGTCAATGTAATTAAAGATTGGACTCGGTAGTCTTCTTCGAGCTAACTCTCTGAAGTCTCCAAAACTATGACAGTCTTTTAAACGCATTAGAACTGAGAGCTCAAAAGTGTAAGTGGATTTTTATTTCTTGCTCTCTTGAATCAAAGTGAAAGCTTTCATTGACTGATCACCTCCCTGATAACAAAGAGTTGCGTCAGTCATGTCAGAAATTTGATCCCAGTTTGCCTGAATATTTTCTGCAGTCATTTCTTCACCGGTACCAAGATAAACTCCCTTAGTTTCATGGATCATAACTCTTGTAAATACACCTGCTCCCGCGGCAATGATAACGCCCGTTGGGGCATCCTCGGAGACCATATAAGTCACAGCGGGGGAAACAAATTCAGGCTTTATTTGATCTAAAACTTCTTCAGGCATGAGACTTTCTGTCATTCTTGTACCTGCAAGTGGTGCAAGAGTATTGCATTTGACATTATATTTAGCACCTTCAAGTTTCAGAGTATTCATAAGTCCAACAACACCCATTTTTGCTGAACCATAATTTGTTTGCCCAAAGTTGCCGTATAGTCCACTCGAAGAAGAGGTCATCACAATTCTTCCATAGTTTTGTTCTTTCATAATTTCCCATACGGCTTTTGTACAATTAACACTGCCCATCAAGTGTACTTCAACAACCATTCTGAAATCTTGGTCCTCTACTTTTGAAAAGCTTTTATCTCTCAGTATTCCGGCATTGTTGATTAAAATATCAACCCTGCCGTATTTATCCATCACTTCATCTACCATGGCTTTTACTTGATCAGGATCAGTTACACTTGCACCATTTGCCATCGCCTCTCCACCTGCTGCCTTGATTTCTTCAACGACCATCTCTGCAGCGGATAATGATCCATCATCTGACCCATCTACATTTCCACCTAAATCATTAACTATAACTTTCGCACCTCTTCTAGCTAAATCTAATGCATGACATTTTCCTAGTCCGCCACCTGCTCCAGTTACAATCGCCACCTGATCATTAAAAGTAATAGACATATTTTCTCCTTTGAATAAATTTAGGGCTAATCTTACAGCAACCTAGTTTCTTTGTGAAAAAGCTTTTTTTATTCTGTATATAGACTCTTCTACTAGTGATTTTGGGCAACCAAAATTGATCCTTACGTAGTTCTTATTTCCAAAAAAAGCACCATCATGGACTCCAACTTTTGCCTCTTCAATGAAAAATTCTACCGGATTGTCCAATTCAGACTCTCTGCAGTCTATCCATCCTAAAAAGCCCGCTTCTGGACCTTTCAAAGACAATCCTTCAATTTTATTTATTTCATTTGCTAGCAGATGCCTATTTACTTTGAGATATTCTTTTAACTCCGAAAGCCATTCTGCTCCGAATGAGTAAGCTGCTTCTGCTGCGACATATGCCACAGAATCAATATGTGAAACTATACCTTTAGTATTCCTTAGAAAGTCATCTCTTATCTCTTTATTTGGCACTATGGCAGCTGCTATAGGAAAGCCTGCCAGATTAAATGTTTTACATGGACCCATGAGTGTAATCGAATTTTCTTCACTAGATTTGCTTAAAGAGGAATAAGGGGTATGTTGCAAGTTGTCTTCTAAAACTAAATCTGCATGTATCTCATCACTACAAACGATGATTTCCTTTTCTAAACAAATATTTGCTAATTCTTGAAGCTCTTCACGACTAAAAACAGTTCCGCCAGGATTTTGAGGATTACAGAGAAAAAACATTTTGGTATCTTCGCTTAGTAAATTTTTTATTTCATCGAAATCAAATTCAAGCCTTCCATTTACATCTTTTAGATAAGTTTTTACTAGACCTCTCTCCATGTTTTCAGGAGCTTCTGTAAAAGGTGGATATATTGGGCTAGGGACAACAGCTATCTCTCCAGGAGCCAATAATGTTTTACAGCTTACGTTTAAGCCCACAACACCTCCGGGCACCCATACTATCCAATCTTTCTCAATGCGCCAGTTGAGAGTTTTTTCAACATGACGTATGAATGCTGTCGATAGGTTATTTGGCTCATCTGTATATCCAAATATCCCTTGATCAATCCTTTTTTGGATATGTTTGATTATCTCTAAAGGACATTTAAAATCCATATCAGCTATCCACATGGGTAAAACGTCAGTATCATCGAACTTCAACCATTTTGTGCTGTGGGTTTCTCTTCTAGAAATTACCTTATCAAAATTGTATTTCATCGGTAATTTCATATTACTCTAAAATTTAGCTCTTACCTATTGAAGAGTAAAGATTCAATAGTTAGACTGCGCTGCCAATAAAACTAATTTTATGCCTGAAATTTCATACACTAGAGTAAATGATAATACGCCAGTCCTTGTAGGTTGTGCTCAACTCACAGATAAAAGAGGAGTTGAAGGATACAACTACCTAGAAATACTTACTGAGGTATCAAAAAAAGCTTTAATCGATTGCGAGGCCTCAAAGGATTTCAGACAAGAAATAGATACTGTCGGTGTCATTCGGTTTGTAGCAGACACACCTCAAAGGGATTCTGCAACATCAGATCTATGGGGCTACCCAAATATGCCGAGGAGTCTTGCGAGGTCGCTTGGCTTCAATGCAAAAAATGAAATTTATACAACCACTGGTGGTAATTCTCCTCAAATCGCAATCAATGAGCTTGCAAATAGAATAAAAGACAAACAAATTGAATGTGCACTTCTCTCGGGCGGAGAAGCCTTAGATACTTTTGTAACAAGATTGAAAGATGGTTTGGAAGTAAATTGGTCCGATGAGCCAGGAGGAGAGCCTGAAATTATAGGGAAATCGGAAGACGGAACTAATGATCATGAAAAAATTCATGGCATCTTTAATCCATCTTCAGTTTATCCACTTTTTGCTAACTCTCTAAGAGGACTTAATAATCAGACAGTGCAGGAGCATATGAATGATACTGGAGAATTATTTGAACGCTTTTCAAAAGTTGCATCGAAAAATAAATACTCCTGGTTTCCAATACATAGATCAGCAGAAGAAATTGCCTTAACCCAACCTGAAAATAGGATGATTGGCTTGCCTTACACAAAATACATGAATTCAATTATGAGGGTAAATCAATCTTGTGCCTTAATTTTGATGTCTGCAAAAAAGGCACGAGAATTGGGCATACCAACATCAAAATGGGTCTTCATGTACGCAGGAGCATGCATAAATGATATATGGAATGTTTCTGATAGAGTGGATTATAGCTCATCACCTGCAATAAAAGCCTGTTCGGATAATGTATTTGAGCTCGCAGATGTAAAGATAGAAGAATTAAATTTTATAGATTTATATTCATGCTTCCCATCAGCAGTTCAAATTGCGATGAAAGAGTTAGAATTATCTAAAGACGATCCAAGAGGCTTAACAGTCACTGGTGGTTTGCCTTATTTTGGTGGACCTGGCAATGCATATGTGATGAATTCTATAGCAACCATGATGAATAAATTAAGATCGAAACCAAATTCGTTTGGCCTTGCTACAGCAAATGGCTGGTACATTACTAAACATGGTGCTGGAATCTTTTCGTCCAAACCATTCGAGGGAGAGTGGAATCAAGTAGCAGATATGTCAAATGAACAGATTTCAATAAATAATCAAACTAGTCCATCATTTACTGAAATTCCTGATGGTGAAGCCAGTGTCGAGACTTATACTGTAGTCAATTCTAGAAATGGTCCTGATTATGGGATCATTATTGGAAGGCTTAATGATGGAACAAGATTTATCGCTAATAGCGAAAAAGATAAACAAATCCTCGACTATATGAGTAATCATGAAATGTTAGGTAAAAAAGGATACGTTGCAAGAGAAGGAAAAAGAAATATTTTTAAACCTCATATATGAGTAAGGAGAAATAAATGAAAGAAATTAATGTTGCTGTAACTGGTGGAGCTGGACAAATAGCTTACTCTCTCCTTCCTAGATTGATTAGTGGAGAGACTTTTGGAGCAGACATAAAGGTAAACTTAAGATTAATTGAGATACCTCAAGTGGTGGAGAAACTTGAAGGTACAATCATGGAACTTATAGATTGTGGATTCAGTCAAACTGGAAAACTAATAGCTACTTCAAATATAGACGAAGGAGTTGAGGATGCTGATTGGGTTCTTTTGGTGGGCAGTATCCCAAGAGGAATTGTTATTGATGGAAAGAAAATTGAGGAAAGAAGTGATCTTCTAAAGATCAATGGAGGTATCTTCACAAATCAAGGAAAGGCTATAGGAGAATTAGCGAAGCCTGATGCAAAGGTCCTAGTTGTAGGCAATCCTGCTAATACCAATGCTCTAATTGGAAGAAACTCAGCCAAAAATGATGGTCAACATTGGTATGCCATGACAGCACTTGATGCTAATAGAGCAAAGGCACAACTGGCCGAAAAAGCCGGTACTGATATATCAAACTTAAAAAACATGATTATTTGGGGTAATCATAGTCCCACAATGTATCCTGATCCTTACAATGCAACCATCGAAGGACAAAGTGCGGCAGATATAATTAAAGATAAAAGTTGGATTGAGGAAGAATACTTACCTTTGGTACAACAAAGAGGAAAAGCTGTCATAGAAGCGCGTGGAGCTTCTTCAGCAGCTTCTGCAGCAAATGCCGCCATTGATACAATCAAAGCAGTGAGTAAGCCTACACAAGATGGTGATTGTTTCAGTGCTGCTATACCAAGTGATGGCAGTTATGGTATCCCTGAAGGATTAATCTTTGGCTTTCCTTTAAGAACAAATGAAAAAGGTGAAGTTGAAATCATCCAAGATATTGAGATAAACGATTTTGCTCAAAGCAAAATAGACATCACCACAAAAGAACTTTTAGAGGAGCAAGAAGCTGTAAGGGATTTACTGACCTAATGTGCTTATTTAGGTTTCATTTGCGGAAAAAGCAATACATCTCTAATAGATTTAGCACCTGTAAATAGCATTATAAGCCTATCAATTCCAATTCCAACACCTGCACATGGTGGAAGTCCATACTCAAGAGCTTCAATGTAATCTGAGTCATACTCCATTGCCTCGTCATCCCCTTTTGATTTTTGTTCTACCTGTTCTTTAAAACGCATCGCTTGATCATCAGGATCATTTAATTCAGAAAACCCATTTGCGATTTCTTTGCCTCCTATGAAGAGTTCAAAACGATCAACCAAAGAAGGATCTTTGTCAGAAGACCTTGATAGAGGCGAAACATCTTTTGGATAACCAATAACGAAAGTAGGCTCAATTAATTCAGATTCAACTATCTCTTCAAAAAGCTCAAACAGTATTTTTCCATCAGAAAGAGTTTCAAAATCTTCTATCTTAAATTTTCGAGCAGTTTCTATTAGAAAATCTCTTTCATCTAAAATTTCCGATTTTACAGATAGTTTTTCTGCTACGGAGTCTTTGAGAGTAATTTTCTTAAAGGGTTTAGAAAAATCAAAGCTTGTTCCTTCTTCCTCCAACACAGAAGTTCCAAGAGCTTTCAGAGAAATCGTCTTAAATAGGTCTTCTATAAAAGACATTTGATCATTGAAGTCAGCATAGGCAGAATAATACTCAAGCATAGTGAATTCAGGATTATGTTTGGTAGAAAGTCCTTCGTTTCGAAAATTTCTGTTGATCTCAAAAACTTTCTCCATACCACCTACCACAAGCCTTTTTAAATATAGTTCTGGAGCTATTCTTAAATATAGATCCATATCAAGAGCGTTATGATGAGTAGTAAATGGTTTAGCTGCAGCACCACCCAAGATGGAGTGCATCATGGGTGTTTCCACCTCTTGATATTCATTCAAAACAAAATATTCTCTAATTAAACTTATAATTAAGCTTCTTTTTTTAAATACTTCAAGGCTCTCAGGATTAGTAATCAGATCAAGATATCTTTTTCTGTATCTTTGTTCTGTATCAACAAGTCCAGAATACTTTTCAGGAAGTGGTCTTAATGATTTAGTGAGCATCTCGATTGATTCTGCATTGACTGTAAGTTCGCCAGTTTTTGTTAGAAAAAGTTTACCTTTAACTCCAACAATATCTCCAAGGTCCCATGTCTTAAAATCTTCGTATTGTCCCTCTGGGAGGTCATTTGATCTTACATATGCTTGTATCTGACCCTTCATATCTTGCAAAGTAATAAAGCTAGCCTTTCCCATTATTCGCTGTAGCATAATCCTTCCGGCTACAGTAACTTCTATTTGCTTCTTTTCTAAGTCTTCTTTGGAGTATCCAGCACATTTTTCCTTTAAATCCTGAGATAAAGAATCTCTTTTGAAGGTATTCGGATATGCAATACCGTTTTTTCTAATATTATCTAGTTTAGATCTTCGCTGTTTTATAAGCTCATTTTCTGAAAGATTTTCTGTCATGGTCGTTACTTTAACTAAATATTCTCTTTTAAGCTTGCTTCAATGAAATTATCTAGGTCGCCGTCAAGAACGGCAGAGCAATTTGTTGTCTCTACTCCAGTTCTCAAATCCTTTATTCTTGATGAGTCTAGAACATAGGAACGTATTTGGCTTCCCCATCCTATATCAGCCTTCGAATCCTCTAAAGACTGCTTTTCTTCATTTAATTTTTTTATCTCAATTTCGTAAAGTTTTGCTCTTAACATAGCCATAGCCTTGTCTTTATTTTGATGCTGCGACCTTTGAGACTGACATTGAGATACAGCTCCTGTAGGAAGATGCGTGATTCTAATTGCTGAATCAGTTTTATTTACATGCTGTCCTCCAGCGCCACTTGCCCTATAAGTATCTATTCTTAGATCTGCTGGATTGATCTCAATTTCGATAGTTTCATCTATTTCTGGTGATATAAATATAGATGCAAATGATGTGTGTCTCCTACTGCCAGAATCAAAAGGAGATTTTCTAACCAATCTATGCACTCCAGTTTCCGTTCTTAACCATCCGTACGCATAATCTCCATTGAATTTTATGGCAGCACTCTTAATTCCAGCTACTTCACCATGTGATACTTCAATTATCTCGGTATCGAAGCCTTTGGACTCTCCCCATTTTAGATACATTCTCATTAACATTTCAGCCCAATCTTGTGCTTCAGTTCCGCCTGAACCAGACTGTATATCTAAAAAGGCATTATTTGGATCCATTTTATTTGAAAACATTCTTATAAATTCAAGATCATGAAGTACATTTTCATTTTTAAGTATTTCTTGAGCTATTTCTTCCAGTGCAGAAGTATCATTCTCTTCAATCGCTATTTCAGCCAATTCAATTGAATCATTGATTGACTCTTCGAGAGCAATGAATTTTTCAAGTTCTCTTTCGATATAAACCTTTTCTTTATTTATTTCTTGGGCAGCTTTTGGGTCATCCCAAATGGAAGGTTCACTTAACTGCTCTGTTAGAGTCTTTAATTTTATCTTTTTATTTTCAACGTCAAAGATACCCCCTTAGATCATCAATTCTTTTAGAATGATCCTTAAGGTCCTCATTTAGAGAAGTAATTTCTATCATTTAATTAATGGCATTTTGCAAAATGAATTCTTTAATCATGAGATAATCATTTGAGAGTAAAGTAAATACTTCTTCATTTGCAAAAGCTTCTTCAACTTTATTAGGTAAAACAAAATCATAGTCTGGTATAGCTCGTTCCATGGCATTTTTAAATTTTGCCGGATGCGCTGTTCCCATTGTTATAACAGCTTCTTTATCAGAACATTCCGAGGCAGCTGCAATTCCCGTAGCGGTATGTGGATCGGCAAGGTAACCTCTTTCGTACGTTAAGGCAATTTGTTTAACTATTTCCTCGTCAGAGCTTTTACTGCTGCTGAAAAATGCAGACAACATAGCTTGCTTATCTTCAGGAATAGTGATCGGATTTTCAGGGAAATTGAGCATGTTTTTTGATAATTTCACTGGGTCATCATCATACAGATTATATAAAAGTCTCTCAAAATTACTTGCTACAGAAATATCCATACTTGGAGCCAAAGTTTCAACAACATTAGTCTTTGCATAAAACTGATTAGAAAAAGCCTCATGTAAAACATCATTTGTATTAGTAGCGATAATTAGACCTTTAATGGGAAGGCCCATCTGTTTTGCAGTCCATCCAGCATAAGCATGACCAAAATTACCGGAGGGAATAGAAAAAATAAGTTCATTATTAAGCTTTCTCAGCTTTAAATATGACCAGAAAAAATATACTGACTGGGTCATGCATCTCGCCCAATTTATTGAATTAGCAGCAATGAATCTAATCTTATCATTTAAGAAATCTTCATCGAGAAACATTTTTTTTACAATGTCTTGGCATCCATCAAAATCACTCTCAATAGCCAAAGGATAAACATTTTTTGATTGAGTTGTAGTCATTTGTTTCCTTTGAAATTCAGTTACTTTGCCATTTGGGTAGAGTATATAAACTTCAACATTTTCATATCTTGAGCATGCAGAAATTGCAGCTGCACCTGTATCACCTGACGTAGCACCAAGAACAACTATTTTCTCTCCTCTTTCTCTAGCAAAATGGTTGAGTAAAGCTCCCAAAAGCTGCATAGCAATATCTTTAAAAGCCAGTGTAGGTCCATGAAATAATTCTAGAACCCATCTATTTTCTTCAATTGGCTGAAGGGCGACAACATCTTCTGTATCAAAACTTGAATATGCTTCTTTAACGAGTTTTTCAAATACAATTTCTTCTATCTCTTCTTCAACGTACGGATAAAGAACCTTTGCGGCAATTTCATAGAATTTCAGTTCAGACCAACTATGAATTTCTTCTTGAGAAAAAAAAGGAAAATCAGTCGGCATATATAGCCCACCATCAGGTGCTAAGCCTCCTAGTAGAACCTCTGAAAAGCTTACCTCGGGGCAATTACCTCTCGTACTTTTATAGCGCATTATGTATTCTTAACTGTTGTACTAGTCCAGATATTTCAGTCATTTCCTCTAGTGTAATTTTTAGACTGATCGCTTCTTTATCACTAAGTTCACCAGAAATTATTACAACAGGAACGTGAGTATCATCGATAGAGTTATTTTTTATTTCATTTTGAATGAGAGCCTCAATACTCACGTTTTTTTCCGCAAATAAAGAGGATACCTTTGCTATCGCGCCAGCCTCATTTTTTACGTCTAATTTAAAATATCGGGAAAATTTGTGATTGCATTCTTTTGACAAAACATTATTTATATTGTTTTTTGATGATTCGGGCCAGCCACCATTAGAGAGATCGACTAGATCCGCAATCACAGCAGATGCAGTAGGTCGAGGACCAGCTCCTGGTCCGTAATAGACAGTAGAACCAATGCCTTCGCAATAAATCTCTAAGGCATTCATTTGTTGACCTACTTGAGATAAAAGTTGATCTTTTGGTACAAAAGTAGGAAAAACACTTATATCAACCGTACCATTATCTATGAAGCCATACGCAATATGCTTCACTGAATAGCCTAATTGGTCAGCAAAAGAAATATCTTCAGCAGAGACCTCTTCTATTCCACCATAAGAAACTGAACTGAAGTCATATGGTGTGTTGAATGCTAATGCAGATAAAATTGAGGCTTTTTGCGCAGCATCGGTTCCATCAACATCCATAGATGGATCAGCCTCGGCCAACCCAAGATCTTGAGCCTCCTTGAGGGCATCTTCAAAAGAAGATTGATCAACTGACATTTTAGTAAGTATAAAGTTAGTTGTTCCATTGAGAATTCCAGCAAACCACTTAACTTTATTAGCAACCAGTCCTTCCCTTAGGGCCTTTATTACTGGTGTACCTCCGGCCACAGATGCCTCAAATCCTATTTGAACATTTTTATTTCGTGCAAATTCAAATAACTCATCACCGTGTGTAGCAATTAATGCTTTATTCGCAGTTACAACATTTTTGCCATTTTCTATGGCTTTCTTGACAAGACTCCTTGCTAAATCACATCCCCCTATCAGCTCTACAAAAACATCTATTTCAGGATTTTCAGCAACATCCATTAGATCTGTTACAACATCTAAATCATAAGGAACAGCCGATTTTCCTTTCCTTGCACCAACTTGAATAATTTCTATTTGAACTCCTCCGTTAGAAGCAACTATTTCCGGCGTATTCGTTAAATTTTCCAGAACAGCTCCACCAACGTTTCCAACGCCGCAAACGCCAATCTTTAGTGATTTCATTAGTTAACCGCCTGGATGTTAGAAGTATTCGACAAAAATTTCTTTATATTCCTAATTGCTTGACGGGATCTATGCTCATTTTCGATTAGAGAAAATCTAACATACCCTTCTCCATAGGTACCAAATCCGATTCCAGGAGACACAGCCACTTGAGCCTCAGATAAAAGTTGTTTGCTGAACTCTAGGGAACCAAGATGTTTATGAGTAGAAGGTATTTTTGCCCAAATAAACATTGTTGCTTTTGGACTTTCAACCTTCCAACCAGCCTTATTGAGACCCTCAATTAGAACATCTCTTCTAGATTGATACATATCTCGAATTTCGTCGACATATTTATCGCCCTCATCTAGAGCTTTTATTGCTGCTACTTGAATGGGAGTAAATAATCCATAATCAAAGTAAGACTTAATTCTAGATAAAGCTGACAATAGCTCTTTATTGCCACAACAAAACCCAACTCTCCATCCCGGCATGTTATAACTTTTTGATAAAGTGAAAAACTCAACGGCAACATCTTTTGCACCATCAACTTGTAAAATTGAGGGGGCTTTATACCCATCGAAACATATGTCAGCATAAGCTAAATCTTGGATAACCCAAATTTTATTTTTTTTGGCAAAATCAACAATTTTTTCGAAGAAATCTATCTCAACACATTCAGTGGAAGGATTGCCAGGAAAGTTTAAAACTAACATTTTTGGTTTTGGGAAAGTATTTGTTACAGCCGATTCCAGCTCTGAGAAAAAATCAATATCTTCACCTATTGGAACATGTCTAATATCAGCGCCAGCAATTACAAATCCATAGGGATGAATAGGGTAAGAAGGATTTGGAACCAAGACACCATCCCCTTGATCAAGTGTTGCTAAAGCAAGATGACCTAAGCCTTCTTTAGAGCCCATAGTAACAACAGCCTCGGTTTCAGGATCAAGTTCAACGCTATACTTTCTGCTGTACCAATCACATATAGCCTTTCTTAGTCTGGGTATCCCTTTCGATTGAGAATATCGATGTGTTGGACCCTTCAATACGGACTCTCTGAGCTTTTCAACTATTTCTTCTGGTGTAGACTGATCAGGATTGCCCATTCCAAAATCAATAATATCTTCGCCTCTTTTTCTAGCAGCAGCTTTTAGTTTTTGGATTTCATCAAAAACATAAGGGGGAAGCTTATTAACTCTGGGAAAATTACTATCCATACATCAATTCTAGCCGCTACTTGAAAGAATATTAAGTAAATCTTCAGGAGGCAAATAACCAGGAATCATTTTCCCTTGGTCTGTGATGATTGAAGGTGTACCTTGAACGCCAATGGCATTTCCAAGATTAAAATGCTTTCCAACAGGATTGTCTTCGCACAAATCCTGTTTTATTTCTTTTCCTTGCTTTAGGAGAGTCAAAGAGTAGTTAGGATCATCATTACACCAAGCAGAGCTAATTTTGTTGTATGACTCGGATCCAATACCTGCTCTAGGATAAGCTAGATAGTTGATTTTTATTCCCAGATCTAAATAAGCATCGATTTGATTATGAAACTGTCTGCAGTATCCGCAATCAACATCTGTGAAAACAAATATACTGTGATTAACAATTTCTGGCTCAAAAACAATGAGTTCATCATTATCAAGGTTTTGGGTTAAGGTCTTCCTTTGATAGTCTCTTCGTGATTCGGATTTATTAATGAGGCCTTCTTTGGTAATTAAGTAAATGTCACCAGAAACAAGATAATTTCCATCTGAAGAAACGAATAAAGGCTCTATTCCCTGAAAGTTAACTTCATAAAAACCCTCAATATCGGTTTTTTGAATTGACAATAATTCAATTTCGGTTGGTAAAATCGATAGAAGTTTTTCCTCTACCTCCTTCAAGTTCAATGGACTTTCTGCAGAGTTGTGCAAACTAAATACGGCAAGAATTGAAGCAAGCAGTAACTTATATTTATGCAAATAAAATTTCATAATTATCCTCTAGGATGATGTTCATTATGTAATTCTTTCATTCTGTGTCTAGCTACTTCTGTATAAATTTGAGTAGTTGATAAACTTGAATGTCCTAAAAGTAACTGAACTGTTCTTAGATCTGCCCCATGATTTATTAAATGTGTAGCAAAAGCATGCCTTAGAGTATGGGGGGAAAGGTCCTTTTTTATAGATGCCTTTTCAGCATATTCTTTCACACGATGCCAAAAAGTTTGCCTTGTCATAGATTTACCTCTTTTACTGAGAAACAATTCTGAAACCTTAAGATTGTCTTTTATTAAATTAGGTCTACTCCTACTAGTATACTTTTCTAACCAATATAGCGCCTCCTCTCCCATAGGAATAAGCCTTTCTTTATCACCTTTGCCTATAACCCTAATAATCCCTTGCCTGAAGTTTAAATTTATAATATCCAACTCTATGAGTTCCGAAACTCTTAAGCCACATGCGTAAATTAGCTCCAACATAGCCCTATCTCTTAATCCAATATCATCTTCAACATCAGGAGCATTTATAAGCCTATCAACCTCATCCTCTGATAGTGTTTTTGGTAAGGAATGTCCCAGCTTTGGGCTTTCGACTTTATCGGTAGGATTTTTTTCTAAGTTGTGCTTAGTAGTTAGATGAGAATAAAAGGCTCTCAAGCTTGATAGAGATCTTGCAGTTGATCTACTGCTGTAACCATCTTTCAGCCTGCTTGCCAAATAATCGAGCAAATCGACCCTCTCTACTTCTAATAGTGATTTGCCCTTATACCATTTGGAGAAAGATGAGAGATCATGCCTATAAGCTGAAAGAGTATTTTTACTAAGTCCCTTCTCAAGCCACAATTCATCGATAAAAATATCGATAAGGTTTTCTGATTTTAGTTCACTTAGGCTCATTAGAAAATATGAGCAAGAATAGGATTAACTAAGTTTTTCTTTGATCCTAGCAGAACGTCCAGTTCTTTCTCGAAGGTAAAAAAGCTTAGCTTGTCTAACGTCTCCACGTCTTTTAACAGTAATGGAGCCTATGATGGGACTATGAGTTTGGAAGGTCCTTTCAACGCCGATTCCATTTGAAATTTTACGAACAATAAAAGAAGATCCTAGTCCCCTATTTTTAACGGAAAGAACAACTCCTTCAAAGGGTTGAAGTCTCTCTCTGGAGCCTTCAACTACTCTGACATCAACTACTATGGTGTCGCCGGGAGCAAACGTTGGCAAATCGTCTCTAAGCTGGGTAGATTCTACCTTTTGTATGTATTTATTTTTATTCACTTTTAAGTGTCACAATTTCAAGATGCGCATTCTAGCAGATAAATAAGTTATTATTCAGCTTTAATTTCATTAATTAGTTCCATTTCAAGTGCTGAAAGATCTTTCTTACCGATTAGATCAGGTCTATTTTTAATCGTTATTCTAAGAGATTCTTTTAACTTCCATCTTTCGATAAGTTTATGATTACCGCTAAGTAAGATCTCAGGAACATCTCCAAATTTTCCTCTTTCTGGTCTTGTATATTGTGGATGTTCAAGCAAGCCTCTACTGAATGAATCATCTAAAGAGTCTTCTCTGCCTATGAAACCCTCTTTCAATCTTGCTACCGCTTCCATTATTACAAGTGCGGCTAATTCACCTCCATTCAAAACATAATCTCCAATAGAAATTACCTCATCGACTATTGTTTCCTCGATGCGGTTATCCAAACCCTCATATCGTCCACAGATTAATGTAATGTTAGTTCTAGATTGAAGCTCAAATATTTTTTTTTGGTTAAGTAATTTGCCGTGGGGGGCAACGAACACTACATGTGTATCCTCAATTTTTTTTATTTCATCTACGGTATTGATAATTGGTTCTGCTTTGAAGAGCATTCCAGCTCCACCTCCAAAAGGCTTATCATCAATCCTTCCATTAACATCATCACTGAAATCTCTTGGATTCCAAGTCTTTACTTCTAGTACTCGTTTTTCTAATGCTTTAGACAACAAACCGTATTTAATGTAATCATTGATCAATTCTGGGAATATACTTACAAGATTGAATTTCATTTAAAAATCTTCAGGCCAATCAACAATTATTACACTTTCTTCAAGCTCAATATTTTTAACCACTTGAGGTTTTAAGTAAGGTATCAATCTTTGTTTATCGTCAATGCTTGCAGTTGTACTTTCAACAACTAGTACTTCATTTGATTTAGTGCCTAAGATTCCATCAACTTTGCCTAAATTTACTCCTTGTAGATTATGAACTGCCAGTCCCTCAAGTTGGTATAAATAATATTCTCCCGGATCTAACTCAGGCATATCGGCTTCCAGTATATAAATATCTTTATTTCTCAAATTTTCAATTGAGTTTCTGTCATTGAAGCTTTCAAACTTAATTATTAGTCTATCTGACTTTTCAAATTTCTTTTCAAGCTTGAGGTTCAGTCCATCCTCAGTTTGAAAAGAATCATAAGAATCAAGATTATTAACATCATCACCATAGTAATGAAAATAGAGATAACCTTTTACACCGTGAGGTTTTCCCAGCTTGCCAAGTAGTATCATTCGGTCATGGGACCGCATAAATTCTTTTTTGGCTATGAATCTTTCTTTTCGTCAGACTCTTCTGCTGGAGCCTCTTCAGCTGGAGCCTCTTCAGCTGGAGCCTCTTCCGCAGGAGCTTCTTCTGCTGCAACCTCTTCTGCTGGAGCCTCTTCTGCTGGAGCCTCTTCTGCTGCAACCTCTCCCGCAGGAGCTTCTTCTGCTGGAGCTTCTTC
>ENA-OSEY01000213-OSEY01000213.1-marine-metagenome-genome-assembly--contig:-NODE-213-length-42917-cov-5.454458_pt1 | contig 42917 bp, 45 predicted proteins | sample MGYA00248465_ERZ534230 | MGnify/ENA primary metagenome ERZ534230 (study PRJEB26409, sample SAMN06344110) | marine metagenome | isolation source: Sea water from surface | place: Atlantic Ocean:Southern... | reverse complement strand
AAGGACATCCATTAACATCAGTACAAGTACTATACATAAAATTAAGTAGAACGATTTTATCATCAAATATGTCGTGAAGTGATTTACTACTGCCGTCTGCATCTAGGACATTTCCGTTACCTGCCGGAGCATATTTAGCTAACGTGTAGGTACTTGGCTCGGGTGCGTCAAATGATAATTTAGTCCAGCCAGGTGCAATACTTTCACTTGTATAGATTGCGTCTTGTGCAGATGCATTTAAAAAAAACAGCAAGAAAAGTGTTGAAATATATAGCTTTATTCGTTCCATCAGTATTACTATACATTAGCTTTTGCTAAAATTTAAGTATTTTTTGAGCATAAAAAAGACCGCTCGAGATTGCTCTAGAGCGGTCCAACGTTTACAGCCATTTTACGTTATTTACCACCAATGAGGGTGTTCTATAACTATGACAATATTTTATTGGCTAAGTTCCGCCAAATTTTTATTATTTGGTTTTTTAGAGTATAGCGAATATGCGCCAAATCTCATTTGATGAGGCATACCAAGTTTCTCAGCACCAAAATCAATAGTGAATTTGTGAGTCAAACCGCCTTGGCCATCTGAATCATATGCTTTGAAAAATTGTGGTATTCCTTCTCCACCTTCAACTGCTGCTTTATCCCAGTTAGCTAACAATGATGAAGTGAAGTAAACACGTTTACCATCCCAGCTTTGAGATAGCATGTTTACTTGGTCACCAATTTTGTGAGCTACTTTTTCTACAGCGTTGTGTGGATTAGAGATATCAAATACTCTAGTCATCCCATCATTCCAAGTATTAACCCATAGGTGTTGATCATCCGCAGAGATCGAGATATCTACAGGTAGTGGAATTTTAGCTGGGTCACCAATTGTACCAACAGCTTCTGCGTGCCAGTCATTATCTTTTTCATAGATTAACCAGATTTGCGAAGTTAATGCTGTTGTTGTAAAACAATAGTTGTTTTGAGAACCCCAAGCACAACGTATTTCTAGTGGTGAACCTGGAACATCAAAAATTTTCTTAGGTTTACGTGAATGTAAATCCCAAACTACAACAGTGTTACCAAATCTTTGCATAGCTTCACTGTCACCCATTAATTTACCAAGGTTCATCATGTAGTTATTCCATCCTGTGAAAGATGAAGTAATCATAACGTTTCTTCTTGGTAGGGCACGGACATCGTATCCGTAACCATCTGCCATATTACCAGTTTTGACTGCACCACGAAGGTTGCCATCAATAGGCATGTCATGTGTTGCCACATAAGTTCCATCGTTAGTGTATTCTACAAGTGCTGTTCTACCACCAAAGTCTTGGTTGTTAGAAAGACCTGAGATCATCATTCTGCCTGGTAGGGCATAAGTTGTATGAGGTCCAACAATTCCTCCGCTAGCTTTTACAAAGTCAGTTATAACTTTATGAAGCTTTGGTTTAGCAGGATTTGTGTGAACATCAAATATAAAGATTTTACTAGTATCTAGTGTTGCTGCCCATAAGTAATGCCTATCATCTGTAAAACCAGAGTGATGAGCTTCATTACGACCACCAACAGATGTAAAGCCTATTACTTTACCGTAGTGTGGCGAAGCAGGATTAACTGAGATTGTGACTAATTTGTCTTGTTCATCCCCAGTCCCTACTTGTCCCAAAGTCCATACATACACGTAATCTTCTTGGCCAACGATTTTTGCCATGTATGGAGACATGCAAGTCTCGTCAGAGAATACATGTGATGGAACTAGCACTAAAGCAAGAAAGCTTGACATCAACGTACCGTAAAGTGTCGACATAAGTCTTCTTAGTTTCATATTTGCGCGCTCCTATATAATATTATATTTTTCGCTTGTTTAAGAGGGCTGCCATCCCGGCAACCCTCTATCCTTTTTATCTTCTATTTAACTTAGAAAGTCCAAGTTAAAGCACCACCTAAGTGGAAAGAAGATACAGTTGCTTTAGAGTGGTCATTAGACGCACAACCAGCGCCCGCTAAACCACCTGTTAAAGCTGTACCTTGCACTGCTGTAGATCCTCCAGCATATGGAAGACTTACACCAGACGCTTGTCCTGCACCGAAACATTTCTCCTCTTCGAGTTGAACTGCAACGTGAGTGTCAAGAGTAAGCATTGGTGCTAGGAATCCATCGATTCCAAGACCAGCTGAGATACGGTGTTTGTATATTACTGGTGTTTCCATAGCTTGGAAATAAGACATGAACAACGGATACATCGCAGATGTATATGTTGCACCGTTCTCGTTTACACCACCAATTGTTTTAACTTGTACACCATATTGTACTGTATCTAGTAGTGGGTCATCAGCATAACCATAACCTAATCTAAATTTCATAGGTCCTTGAGTTAGCTGTAAACCAACTGAGTAAACTTGTTGATCATCGTAAAACTCATTAAAGAATCTTGCATCATCCCAAGCTTTATGAGTAAAGTCACCCATGACTAATAGGTTTCCGTTCATTAAGCCATTGAATGCAAAACCAAGTCCTACATTCCAAGGTTGTTCTACACGAACATCCTGTCTACAAACATTACCACTAGTTTGGTTACATTTAATTTGTGGTTGGAACTGAGCAATACCTGAACCAACGGCTAATCCAAACTCACCATGATTACTTGTTACGTGCAAGTTATCATATTCGTGTGGTTGCTCTGACTGAGCGTACATACCGATTGTTAAACCAGGCATAACATCTTTAACACGCGCACCAATAGTACCACGGAATCCAATGTCATGAGTCATACCACCAGAACCTGTTAAACCAGCTTCTAACATAGCGTATGTGATAGTTGCAGAAACACCAACGTCAACATTAGGTGTCATTGACATACCAACACCGGCGTTAACACCAAGGTTAATAAGCTCTGCAGCCGCACCTAAAGTATTAGAGTGATGTTTGTAGTCAACACCAATACCTGAAGTAGCTGATACACCAACACCAAGAACTACTGGGATACCAAGACCTGTTAAGTCTTGAGTTACCGCAATTGTTGGTACCGCGTATACATCTGCTTTAGACGTAGCGTCGAATGAATAACCACCTGAGCCAGCTAGTGATTTACCAGTAGCTCCACCTGTGATTCTAACTAATGTTGTAGCTTCACCTACTGCATAACCTGCAGATCCATCATGCTGCATACGAGCACGTGGCATATAGAATGTAGCTCCAAACATGAAGTTAGTACCACCATAGTAGGTAGTCAATGTTGCTGGGTTACCGAAAACGGCTGAAACTGGATCTTCAACGTGTGCAATACTTGTACCAGCCATAGAAGCTGATGCACCATGAAACACGTTATGTAGATCGAAACCGTGTGGTCCAGCAACTGCAGCTCCAGAACCCAACGATAAGGCTGTACCTACCGCTGCTCCGAGCTTCCAATTACTTTTTGTTTTCATATTTTTCCCTCATTTATATATATATATAAAATTTACAGTCTAGATAAACACAAGTGGTATAACATCTATGTTTGAAAAATCCCCACTTTTGAAGTCCCTTTATTTATTAAAGACTGTTTATTGTTATTTTTGTTGTGACTAAGTCACAACGTATTTAATCACACAATGCATTGTGTGATCAAATTCGTTTACCCCTCATCTCCTGGTCCGTAGACTCCATCTTCAAACCATTCCCAAGGGCGGTTACCCGCAACCTTAATGAATAAGTATACACTTATCATGTTAGCAACAATTAATAGAAAACCTATTAAGAGCGCTATAGGCCATCCTGCTAGACCAGGCATTGATCCTGGTGCAAAATGCCATGCTGGAAACATGCTGCTGAAGAAGTAGTAACAGGCTACCCAGAATATCAAGACTACATATGTGCCTTGAGCTGTTTTTCCGAATAGAAATCCCATATTATTATCTCCTCTATATTAGTAATTATTAATATATTAATAGTAATAGTTATTATTAATAGTTCTTTAAAATTAGCATAAATATGAGGTTTGTAAACATTTTTTTTGCAACAAAACCATATCAACGCAATAGTTATAAATTGCTAGAATCAGTGAACTTATCATAGAAGATTTCATCCGAATTTATTCCATGTTTTTCAAGGAGTTGGCAAGCAGCATCAACCATTGGTGGCGGACCGCATAAATAGCCCTGCCAATCAGAGATCTCAAGACCTTTCTCTTTAATATATTTCTCCTCGAAATAGTCAGTCACCATTCCCCTTCCACCTGTCCAACCGCTCTCTTCCGGCTCCATATTAAGCACAGGTATAAACTCAAAGTTATGTTCTTTGTTCCAATTGAGTTTTAATTCCTCAATTTCTTTAATACAATACAAATCCTCTTGAGTTCGTGCACCAAATAAAAATATGACGTCTCTTTTTATTTGATTTATCACTCCACCTTCTAAGAGGGATTTTATGGGAGCTAAACCGCTACCACCTGCGATACAAATTATAGGCGTGTTCTTCTCTCGTAAATAAAAAGAGCCAAAAGGACCATTGATGACCACCTTTTGACTAAAATCTCTCTCGTTATCAAATAACCATTCAGTAAACTTACCGCCTGGAACCTTCCTTATAAAGAAAGTGAATTCGTTAGGTTGTTCATTTTTTGGCGCAGCAGCATACGAATAAGAACGTGGTCTATCTAAACCCTCTATAGATAACTCTGCCCACATTCCTGGAAGTCCGGCATGTTCAATATTATTTTTTGTTTGCACAACGACTTTCATTATATCGCTTGTTAGCATCTCAGTTTTACTAATAACTGCATCGGTCTTAATTGATGGCACTCTTACAAGATCACCTAATTCAACTTCAACTTCACAATCCATTGTTACGCGTGCCTGACAAGCTAGAAAATAACCATCATTGATTTCCTCTTTGCTCAAAACTTGAGAATAATCTGATGTTGGTTTTATTCTGCCTTTAGTTAATTGCGCTTTGCATGAAGTGCAGCTTCCAAATTTACAATCATGAGGCCAATCTAATCCCTGATCGAGAGCAGCAGATAATATGCTTTGATTATTCTTAACTTCAATTGTTTTGTTGGATGGTTGTATAGTTACTTTACCATCTTTGGGCTTGTCTCCAAGAAACCACAAATACTTATATATATTCATGAAAAAACCTTAATAATTTTGCGATAATAATTCCATTTAAATATTAAATCTCTCGACTAAATATGATAACACCACCCTATAAAAAAGAAACCCCAATTAAAAACTGGGGTTTCAATTATACTAAAGTAACTAGTACTACTGAGTATTAATACGAACTTCTCTAATCGTACCAGCATCAGCATCGGCTTTGCTAGCCATACAAGAGTATGGATTAATAGCTTCTTTACTAGTTGATGGATGAGATTGAACTGCACTCCACCAAGTATTAACTTTGGATCTAGAGCTAATTGCACTTCCCTTACCTGTGTTAGTTGCGACTTGACAGACGCCAGCCCAAGCACAGTCAGCGAGTGTATACTGCCCACAAACAAAATCCCCTCTCATATTACCTAGAGGTGAACCAAGCGTTGCCTCTAATATATCAAGACAAGCAGATAAACTTGCGTCATCTGAAGGATCACAAGATGCTGCAGCCCCAATTTCTTGATACATACGAGCTCTTGTTACACCATTTCTATGAACAAGCGATGGACCGAAGCCTTTATCATCGATGTACGATAGACAAGCAACTAATCCGTAGTTAACACACTCACGATCTTTAAGGATAGGACCTATTCCTAGTGGAGACATTCCACGTATAGAACTTGAAGGACCCCAATCACTCTCAGCGTGACAGTTTAGATCAACACCTTTCTCGCCTGCTGCTAAAAGCACGGCATTGGTGTGATGACATGCAGGACTTCCATAGAGGTCCTGAACATCTCTTAGATGATCTCCGATTGGCATAATAATTACCCCCTTATTATGTTTATTTTTTTATAATTATCAGCATACTGAAAAATCAGTATGCTAATTAATTATTCTTCTATTTTTAAAGCACCAGATGGACAGCTTGCAACTGTTGATCTGATGTTTTCTTCAGAGTCTGCTGTTGTATCAATAACGAATTGACCATCAACAACCTTAAACACATTAGGTGCGCCTTTTACGCATTCACCTGCATGTGAACAAGTCTCTGCATCATAAGTAACTTTCATAACATTCTCCTACTTACGTTATATATTAAATATACCTTAAAAAATATGGTTTGTGCATCATATTTTTTGAAAATTTTATCAATGAAATTCTCTGAGGTGATAAAAAAAATGAGTACCCTCAAAAGAGGGTACTCACCTTTAAAGTAAATATGGTTTACTTTTTAGCAGTTCTCATGCCTAGGTCAACATTACCAGCATCTGCTAAGACGTCACCAGCGAATGGAGTACCTTCGTATCCAACCTCTTTGTTAAGTCTTGTAGCAATTGCTTTTTCTTCGTCAGTAGCGAAGTGTGTATCCCAAGCAGCAAGTCTTTTTCTCATGTACCAGTGCCAAATTGGTGGAACTAGTGCGATGAAGAAGACTACGAAGTAGCCCCATCCAGTGTTAGGGCAACCAACATTTTCAAGCTCCCAGAAATGAGTTTCTCCACGATCGTGATGATCTGCTTGACGGCCGATTTCAATAAAGAACCATGCAGTAAAGCAAGTAGAGTTATCCCAGTTATGGCGATAATCGATTGGTTGATCTTTAACACGAATTAGACCGTAGTGCTCAAGGTAGTTCAACGCTTCTAATTCGAAGTTTGAAATACCCCAGATTACAGCTAATGAAGCCATACCTATCCAGCCACCTGCCATGAAGAACAGAGTAACTGTTGGAACAGCCATTAAGTAACCACGAATCCAACGGTTTTGCCATGAAATGAAAGGCACACCCATACGAGATAGTCTTTCTTTTTCCATGTTGTATAAGAACTTAGATTGTCCTAAGTAAGACAATGGATAATGACCATAAATTGTACGACCGCGTGGTGCAGTTGCAGGGTCATCCTCACTTGCAAGTTCTAAGTGATGGTTGTACACGTGTGCATAGCAGAAATGTGCAGAACCAGATAGCGCCATCATTAGACGTGAAATCACAAAGCCGAAGCCTTTAGTATGTGATAGCTCGTGACCATAGATGATTCCGATACCGATGAAGATACCAGCTGATAGAGTAGCACCGATCAAGTTAAGACCTGTGATACCTTCGTGCATTACTAGTATACCTGGAATAAGTTCCATAACTACTGCACCTTCAGCTCCACCTAGTGCCATGAACGTATATAGTCTATACGCCATTACTAATTGGAACAGAACGAAAACTGGTAACATGAAGTACATAGTCAAGTTTTGGAAAGTTGCCCATCCTCTTGTCTCACCATTTTCGTCGTATCCTACGCCAGAAGTTTCAAATTTAGTTGCTATGTCTACTAAAAGACCAACAAATAAAAGTATAACACCTGTCCAAGCCCACATGCCTCCAATTAAGACACCTGCGCCAGCTACAATAATAAGAATTGGAGCAAACAGATAGCGTAAGTTTAATAATATATTTCCGATCATCTTTACCTCCTAGATAATCGTTTTATTGTACTTGGGTAGTACCCAAGCTCCTTTGGGAAAAATCCCGATAATTAATAATAAAAATTTTTTGAAAATGAGTCAAAACTAATTTGTAACAAATCAGTAACTATTTGATATATTAGTATTTTCTTAAATACTAATAATTTAGTATTTACAGGCTTTTTTAAGTTTTTTATATTACACTTATAATTAGTAAGTAAATCATCAAGCTTCAAAATGAAATTTTTTAACACATTCATAAGTACAATTACATTAATTTTTGTAATGTCATCCAAGTCATTTGCCATGCCAGATATGACAAATGCTTTCCATGATACATCTTTTTTGAATACCAAATCAGAGACTATTAAGTTGAATAAGTATGAAGATAAAATTTTACTAGTTTTTTTTGGATACACTCACTGTCCTGATATATGTCCTTCAACATTGATTGATATAACAAAGAGTCTGAGAGAGCTTGGTGATGATGCAGTCGAAGTACAGCCTGTATTTATCAGTGTAGATTATCTTAGAGACACTCCTGAAAGGTTACAAAAATATATGGAGTTTTTTGACAGCAGAATAATTGCATTGACATCATCAGAAGATGATTTGAAAAAAATTAGTAAAAATTTTAGAACAACATTTGAGCTTGTCAATCCCTCAACCAGTAACTACTTAGTCGAGCATAGCTCTAACCTCTATATTATAGACAAAGGACTTATAGTGAAGAGAATTATTGCGAATGGTTTGCCCAGTAGCGAGATAACTAAAACTGTAAAGAAGCTACTTAATTAATCATATTTAATATATTTGAATCTAGGATCGTCAGGCGTGCCTTCGAGCGTATTATCCTCATTAGTTGGATTCCATTGGACGACATCTTCTATTTTTTTCGCCAATGCGAAATCTTTATCCGTTATTCCTTTGGCAGCATGATTTTGAAGTTTTACAATCACAAAACCATATGATGCAGATATGTCTGGATGATGCCATGCAGCTTCAGAGAGGTGGCCTACGGTATTTATTACCATTAGGGTTCCCTTCCAACCGCTAGTTTTGAACTTACGCCTTATCCAGCCATTTTCGAAATACCAATGCTGAAGATTAGCTTTGAGATATTGCTCAATCTCTTCTGTTGAATATGTTTTTTCTGTAGTCATATTTTCACCATATTTTTTGTGTATATTTAGCTTACTTGATAAGTCATTTAAAGAACCTATAATGATGATATGCAATCAGAATTAATAATTCAAGGAATGATGGATTATGCCTAAAAAAGGTAATTTTAAAGATAAGAAAAAATTACGTAGTCGCGGACGTAATGTGGATCCTGCCGTTAGAGATAGTTTGATTCAGCTACTTGATGTCCAGGATTTTAGAAGAGATCACCTTATTGAGTATCTCCATGTAATCCAAGATAAGATTGGTTATATTGACGAGAAGCATATGACTGCTCTTGCCGATTTATTAGATATTTCTCAAACAGAAGTCTATGAAGTTGCAACTTTTTATCATCATTTTGATGTGATAACAAATGGTACTTCCAAACCACAATCGCTCACGGTTAGAGTATGTGACTCAGTGAGTTGTCAACTCAATGGGGCAGATGAGTTAATAGAAAATTTAGAGAATTATTATAAAGGGACAGTAAGAATTCAGAGAGTTCCATGTATTGGCAGATGTCAGTCAGCACCTGCAGCTACAGTCAAATTTAATGAAGTCGATAAAGCTGATTTAAAAAAGATTAAAACCATCATTGACAAAAAGTCATTTGATCCGGTTATACCTGACTACATTGATATGGAAGAATATGTTCAAGATGGTGGATATGAGTTATATTCACAAATTAAAGAAGGAAAAATTAAAAAAGAATCTGTAGTAGAAGAATTAAAAAACTCCAATCTTAGGGGATTAGGAGGTGCAGGTTTCCCAGCTGGACAAAAATGGGAAATTTTAATGGGACAACCTCAGCCTAGACTTTTTGCTATTAATCTAGATGAGGGAGAGCCTGGAACTTTTAAAGATAGATTTTATTTAGAGTCAGATCCTCACAGATTTCTTGAGGGAATGTTGATTGCATCATCAGTTGTTGAAATAGATAAAATATATATATATTTAAGAGATGAGTATCCTGCCGTCAGACATATACTTGAAAAAGAATTATCTTACTTGAAAGATAAATTTAATAACACTATCCCAGATGTTGAGCTTAGAAGAGGGGCTGGGGCGTATATATGTGGCGAGGAGTCAGCTATGATTGAGTCTATTGAAGGTAAAAGAGGAATGCCAAGACTCAGACCTCCATTTGTTGCACAAGTAGGATTATTTGGACGACCAACACTAGCTCATAATATGGAAACGTTATATTGGGTTAGGGATATTTTACAAAAAGGTGCCGATTGGTTCACGTCTCACGGCAGAAACGGAAGGAAAGGATTGAGATCCTTCTCGGTCAGCGGACGAGTTAAAAATCCTGGTGTCTATCTTGCTCCAGCGGGAATAACAGTTAGCGAACTGATTGATGAATATGCTGGAGGAATGTTGGAGGGTCACGAGTTTTATGGATATTTTCCTGGTGGTGCATCCGGTGGAATATTGCCAGCCTCGTTATCAGAAATACCTCTAGATTTTGACACTCTACATGATTACGGTTGTTTTATAGGTTCGGCAGCAATTATTATATTGTCAGACAAAGATACTGCTGTTTCTGCTGCCTCAAATACTATGAAATTTTTCCTTCATGAATCATGTGGAAAATGCACTCCATGCAGAGTTGGTACATCAAAAGCTGTATCATTGATGAGTGAGAAAAAATGGAATGTGCCATTGCTTCATGATTTATCACAAGTTATGTCAGATGCGTCTATTTGTGGCTTAGGTCAAGCTGCATCCAATCCGCTTAAATGTGTGTTAAAATACTTTCCTGAGGAAGTGAATGATGATTGCAAAACCTGAAGATCTACTTGAAAGGGAAGTTTCAGTATCCATAAATAATAAAAATTATACTGGAAGGATTGGTGAGACAATTTTAGATGTTGCAAAGAGAAACAACATAGATATTCCCCACCTTTGTTTCAAAGATGGAATGAGACCAGATGGAAATTGTCGAGCGTGTGTAGTAGAAATTGAGGGAGAGAGAACTCTTCAACCCTCATGTGTAAGAACAATATCAGAAGGTATGAAAATTCAAACCTCGAATAAAAAGGTAGTTCACTCACAGAAACTTGTACTGGAACTCCTCGGTTCTGATATCTCAGACAAGACATACAACTCAGATAGTGAGCTTGATTTTTGGTCCAAAAATCTTGGTGTGTCAGAATCAAGATTTCCATCTAAAATTCAAGATAAACATGATTCCACTCATCCTGCCATTTCGGTGAATTTAGATGCATGCATTCAATGTACAAGATGCGTCAGAGCATGCAGAGAAGAACAAGTTAATGATGTTATTGGGTATGCAAATAGAGGCTTTAAATCCGAGATTGTATTTGATATTGATGACAACATGGGTGAGAGTACTTGCGTAGGTTGTGGCGAATGTGTTCAAGCATGCCCTACTGGCGCCTTGATGCCATCTAAAGAAGTTGGATTAATTCAACCAGATAAAAAAATTGAAAGCGTTTGTCCTTACTGCGGAGTTGGTTGTTTATTAACTTATAATGTAAAAGACAATAAGATTCTATACACACAAGGAAGAGATGGTCCATCAAATTTAAGCAGGCTCTGTGTCAAGGGCAGATATGGATTTGATTATATTCATAATGAACAAAGATTGACTAAGCCTTTGATAAGAAAAGAAGGTGTTCCAAAAGATATTAATATTGAAGATTTTGATTTGGAAAATATTAATGACATTTTTGAGGAAACTACATGGGAAAATGCCCTTAATATTACGATTAAAAAATTAAAATTAATCAAAGAAAGTAATCCTGAATCAGCATTGGCAGGTTTTGGATGTGCAAAAGGGTCTAATGAAGAAGCTTATTTATTTCAAAAATTAATACGAACCGGTTTTGCAACGAATAATGTAGATCATTGTACAAGACTCTGTCATGCATCATCAGTCGTTGCTCTTCTTGAGATGATTGGATCAGGCGCAGTGTCTAATCAGGTAGCAGATGTGACCGAAGCTGACGTTATAGTTGTTATTGGATCGAACCCAACGGTAAATCATCCTGTAGCTGCTACATTTATAAAAAATGCTGCCAAAGATGGAAAAAAATTGATTGTGATAGATCCTAAGGAAACTCAAATTGCTAGGCATGCTGATTATTTTCTTCAATTCAAACCTGACACAGATGTAGCGCTATTGAATGCAATTATGAAATCTATAATTGACCAAGGATTAGTTAACGATGAATTCATTACTAAGAGAACAAAAGATTTTAAAGAATTAAAAAAACATCTAGATGACTTTACTCCCGAGAAGATGTCTAAAATTTGCGGCATTGATAAAAATGTAATTGATGAAGTAGCTAAAATTTATGCTCAATCGAATGCCTCAATAATTTTCTGGGGTATGGGTGTCTCTCAACATATTCATGGTACTGACAATGCTAGAGCTCTGATCTCATTAGCGCTTATGACAGGACAAATTGGAAGACCAGGAACTGGGCTTCATCCTCTCAGAGGTCAAAATAATGTTCAAGGAGCTTCTGATGCGGGTTTAATACCAATGGTATATCCCGACTATCAGAGAGTTGATGATAAAGATATAAATGATTTTTTTGAAAATTTTTGGCAAACAAAATTAAGCACAAAACCAGGCCTTACAGTTGTTGAGATTATGGATGCGATTATGGATAACAAAATTAAAGGATTGTATATCATGGGAGAAAATCCCGCAATGTCAGATCCAAATTTGAATCATGCACGTAAAGCATTAGCATCTCTTGATCATCTTGTTGTACAAGATATTTTTCTGACTGAAACTGCAATGCTTGCTGATGTTATTTTACCAGCATCTGCATTCCCAGAAAAAACTGGAACATTTACAAACACAGATAGGAGAGTGCAACTTGGAAGACAAGCTGTAAATCCTCCAGGTGACGCAAAACAAGATTTATGGATAATACAAGAAATTGCTCGAGGGATGGGATTAAACTGGAATTATAATAGTCCTAAAGATGTTTTTAGCGAAATGACTCAGTGTATGCCTAGTATCTCAGGTATCACTTGGGATAGACTTGAAAATAATCATTCTATCACCTACCCATGTGAAAGCTCGGATGACCCTGGTCAACCAGTAATTTTTACAGACAAGTTTCCAACAGATGACGGTCTTGCATCATTTAAAATATCTCCTTTTAAAAATGCAGACGAGCTTCCTGATGACGAATATCCCTTTATTTTAATAACGGGTAGACAGCTAGAGCATTGGCACACAGGCTCAATGACAAGAAGGGCAAGTATGTTAGACCAAATAGATCCAGATCCGGTCGCATCTCTTTGCTTTAATGATATTAAAAATCTTGGTCTTTCAGAAGGAGAGTGTATCACTGTTAAGTCCCGAAGAGGTAATATTCAAGTATATGTAAAGAGGGATGACGGGATGCAAGAAGGTCAAATTTTTGTTCCTTTCTGTTACGTTGAATCAGCAGCAAATATATTGACCAATGCGGCTCTTGATCCCGATGCCAAAATACCAGAATTTAAGTTCTGCGCTGTAAAGATTGTCAAAAACAATTAATACATGAGTCAAGATATCACTCTAGAAAATCACATTAGTCTTATTCAAATCGAATTACAAAAAAATGATTTTAAGCGTGCTCTTGATTTATGCTTGGTGGCTTTAGATTCATTTCCATCAAATCCGAAACTTTTAATTAACTGTGGCAATATTTTTAAGATACTAGGAAATTCATCTAGAGCAGAAGATTATTATAAAAAATCTCTAGATTATTTTGAGAGTAAAGAAGCTTATAACAATCTATCTGTAATATACATTGAATCAAATAAAAACGAAGAAGCAATAGATATGGCAAGAAAAGCAATAGAGATAGATCCTGGTTATGAGGATGCTTTTTATAACCTTAGTCTTGCTCAACATAGACAAGAAGATTTTAACAATGCTATTAAAAATGCTGATGTCTGTCTCAATATGAATACTAATCATGATAAATGTATGTTGCTAAGATACAGGATCTCTCAAGATATATGCGATTGGAAGAGTCTAGAGCATCATGAAGAAAAAATAGATTCTTACATTGGCAATGGAGAAGAACATCCTTTTTTAAATATATCAAGAACTAAGAATGAGGAGATAAACTTAAAGGTTGCAAAAACATGGTTTGTAAAAAATATTACGAATCACTCAAGACATAAAATCTCAAATATTGATAAAAAAATTAGAGTTGGTTATATTTGTGGTGAGTTAAGAAATCATCCAACATTTCATCTATTGAAAAACATTTTTAAATTCCATAATCGTATTGATTTCAACATATATATTTTTTCTTATAATCATGATGATAAGTGTCTTAAAGATATAAAACAAAATGTTGATGAATTTATTGATATAACTACTAAGAATAACTTAGAGACTACAACTATCCTGAAATCATATGATTTAGATATTCTGATAGATTTATCTATTTTAATTCCTAACAATAGGATGCAAGCACTGGAGACAAAACCTGCAAGATTAATTATTTCATATCTTGGATATCCAGGGACATCTGGGGCAGATTTTTATGACTATATTATAACTGATGAGATAGTCACTCCTGAATCATCTCAGAAATACTATACTGAAAAGTTTTTATATATGCCTGGCTGTTATCAAATTAATGATGGTGTTAGAAAATTTGATAAATTAAAAACAAAAAAATCAGATTATGAAATATCACCTGATACCTCTGTGCTAGCTTCATTTAATCAGGCGTTTAAAATTGACAGAGCAATATTTGATTGTTGGTTAAAAATTCTTTATACCTGCGAAAATACGGTTTTATGGTTACTTGAAGAAAATGAATTAATGAAAAAGAATATTCATGACTATGCAGAAAAGAATGATATTAAAAAAGAAAGAATTATTTTTATGAAGAGATTGAATAGAGAGGATCATATTGAGAGATTGAAGCATGTTAGGCTTGCGCTTGATACAAGAATTTATAATGGGCATACTACTACTACCGATGCATTACAATGTGCCGTTCCTGTAATATGTCTCGAAGGAGAACATTTTGCATCGAGAGTATCAATGAGTCTACTCAAAAACCTTAAACTAGAAGATTTAGTTGCTTCCAGTTACGAGGACTATGTAACTCTTTCTAAAAAACTTCTAACAAATGATTCATATTATCAACAAATAAAAAATAAGCTGACTGATGAAGGTAATATAAAAGAATTTTATGATACTGAAGCAAATGTAAAAAATCTTGAGATGCTACTAAAATCAGTTTCTATGAATTGAGAGTTTTATGAGCAATTTTACATGCATCATAATTATCACTTATACTGTGAACTCTGACAAACTCAACTCTTTTATATGCCGCGAGTGTAGTTACTGCTAAATTAACAAACCTTAACTTATCATCAGCGAGGTTTGAAAAAATTTTTGAAGAAAAACGCTTATTGCTAACACCAATACATACTCTGTTAAATTTTTTTACAAACAGCTCGAGATTATTAAGTATTAAAAGATTATCATTTCCCTTTTTACCAAAACCAATTCCAGGATCAATAATTATTTTTTCCTCATTAATACCGACTCTTAAAGCATGATTGATTTTGCTATCAAAATAATTAGTCAAATCGTTAATAATATTCACGGAATTCATATTTTTTCCCATTAGATGCTCTTCGGGCATATGAGTAAGTATGATTTCAGCGTTATGGTCTTTGATGATATCAAACATCATATCATCTGAACCTGAAGAGACATCGTTTATCATCTTCACGCCTTTTCTGAGGCACTCTTGAGCTACAAAACTAGATCTTGTGTCAATACTTATTTCTATATCTTTATGATGGCTTAATATATATTCTATGACTGGTACAATTCTTTGAATCTGTATATCGTCTGAAACTTGTTGGAAAGACTGTCTGGTTGATTCTGCTCCTATGTCTATTATTTTACATCCATCTTTTATCATCTGATTTATATAATCAAACGAGGCTGATGGTTCTAAAAATTTACCTTCATCACTAAAGCTATCATTAGTTATATTAAGGATACCTAAAATTTTCATCTTGTGTAATCAATAGAATAAGTTCTGATATTTTCTTTTACATCAATAGCCATCAAATCATATGCTGTCATAACTTTATAATCTTTATTAAGTTTACTCTTCACAGAATTTAAAATACTCAAATGAGTTGTGCCTCCTAGAGCAAGAATGTGAGTGAGAACCGTTAACTTTGGTTCTGCAATATTGATAATCTTAGCCATTTCACTAGGTGTCGTGTGATAATCCATTAGACCTCTTACTTTTGCATTATGCTTTATAAGATCTTCTGGAGCATCTGCAATTTCATGAATTAATAAATCTGCGCCTTTTGCATTATTTACTAAATTCTCAGAATAATTTGTATCACCAGAAATTATTACAGTTCTGCCTTTATAGCTAATTTTATATCCAAGCGAATGTTCTACTCCTCCTCCATGATCTACCTCGAATACATTAACAGAAACATCTTTATTTTTATATACCAAGCCTGATTCAATCTCATTAACATTTAGTCTCATACCTTCAATTTTAAGCTCTTCAGGTTTTGAAGTTCTTATCACAATATCTTCTGAGAATGCCTCATATATTTTTTTAACAAAATGTTTTGTGCCTGGCGGCCCGAATATTTTTAATTCTTTATTGCGTTGATAGACCCATCCGGTCATTAATACATCAGGGAATCCCACGATATGATCAGAGTGTAAATGTGTAAAAAATATTTTGTCTACTTTACCTATATTAAAATCCATCTGGCTTAATCTTATTGATGTTCCTCGGCCTGTATCAAAAAGTAGTTTATCTTCTCCCGCTTCTATGAGTATTGCTTGACTGAATCTCTCAATATCAGGTCTTGGAGTCCCTGAACCCAAAATAGTTACCCTCATGACATCTGCTAAAGAGATGATTGGTGATAAAATTAATATGAAGATGATAAATAATCTCGTCATTGTAAGTAGGAATTTTATAATATAATCTAACAGATAATGGTTTCTAATAAAACTAAAAAGCTGATTATATCAAAGTCTAAAAGACCACCATCAAATGAAATAGAAGTGATTGATGAGTATGGTGATAAGAGATGTTTCCCGATAACTGGAGAACTACCTTTAACGATCTATGTTGATAAAAAAGAAGTTGTTACGCTTATGACTCTCGGACACTATCCTGAGTCTCTTGTTATTGGCTATCTGAGAAACCAAGGATTCATAAACTCACTTGATGAATTAGAGTCAGTGCAAGTAGATTGGGATACTAATTCTGCAGCAGTCAAAACTATTAATGGTATTGATAAGTTTGAAAATAAGCTTACACACAAAATTGTTACCTCGGGATGTGGACAAGGAACCACATTTGGCGGGATATGGGATGAATTAAAAAATAAAGAAATTAAATCATCTAAACTCAAACAATCCACCATATATAAAATGCTAAAACTTTTACATGATAAAAATGAAGTTTATAGATCATCTGGTGCGGTTCATGGATGTGCTCTTTGTGATGGCAATACAATTCTTGAGTTTATAGAAGATGTTGGTAGGCACAATGCTGTAGATGCTATCGCTGGAAACATGTGGATTAAGAACCTTAATAGTGAGGAAAAAATCTTCTATACAACAGGAAGACTTACCTCTGAGATGGTAATTAAAGTAGCACAGATGAATATCCCCTATCTGTTATCCAGATCAGGAATCACAGAGATGGGTCTAAATGTAGCCAAACAAACAGGAGTCACACTTCTTGGAAGAGCAAAAGGCAGGCATTTTCTTATTTATAACGGGCATGAGAATATTGAGTTTGATCAAAAACCCGAACCGCGGAGAGATGATTCGCCAGATGTGTGGAAAAGGAGGTAATTTATACTAATTTATTAGTAATTTTTCCTATCGGTTCTATCATTATCTCAATTGTATCATTTTGATTCATGGGCCCTAATCCGGCATTAGTACCACAAGCTATAATATCTCCAGGGTATAGAGTCATATCCTTTGAAATAAAACTGACAATCTCGTAAACATTAAAAAACATGTCATCAGAGTTGTAGTCTTGGACCAGCACATTGTTCAAACGAGATTGGATTTGCAAATTCATTGGATCAATATCTGAGACTATGGCTGGGCCAAATATACTAAAAGTATCAAAGCTCTTGGATCGAGTCCACTGATCAAAACTCTTATCTTTCTTAACCAAGTCCATGGCTGTAACATCGTTTATACATGTGTAACCAAAGATATAATTTTTGCTAGAGTCTTTCTCTACATTTTTACACTCAGTACCAATAACAATTCCTAGTTCACCCTCATAAAATATTGCCTCATCATAAAATTTAGGTCTCTCAATATTTTGACCCGGCTCGATTATTGCTGATACAGCTTTATTTAAGTAAAGTGGATTATTGGGTTTGCTCAATCCTTTTTCTTCAGCAAGAGTTTTATAATTGTTCCACAAAGCTATCATCTTTGATGGGACACATGGGTTTAAGAATTCAACCTCTGATACATTAATAGTTGTTGATGTCTTCAAGGGATTTGAAAACATATCACCAGTATATAATTCAATAACATCGCCATTTTGATTGCCAAAGTGACAGTTGTTTTCATGAATAAATCTTACCCAATTAGCCATATATGAAAATCTCCATTAATTAGTTAGAATAGCAGTGATGCTAAAAATAATTTAGAATATATTCTAAACTAGAAATAATGATAAAACAAAATAAAAAAATTTTAATCATTAGATGTGGGTTACTAGGTGATACCGTTGATGCAACTTCTGTTGTAGATCCTCTCTTGGAACATTATGGGAATGAAGTAGATATCCATTGGGTTACGAAACCAGGAATTAGCAAGCTATTTTCAGAGGATCCTAGAATTATAAAAACATTTGAATTAAAACATACTAAACTACCTTTGTTGCTAAATAAGGATAAACTGAAAATATTAATAGAGTCTCTCCAAAATCCGTATGATTTAATATTAAATCTTGAAATAGGAAAAAAATTTAATGATGTTGTGAGGTTTACAAGAGCACAATATAAGATTGGTATGCCATATGAGTATATTAAAGATGATATTTTTAAGGAACATCGAGTGAAACATCAGCTTAGAATACTTAATAAATTCATCAATAATTATAATGAGCAAAAAGCAATACCTTCGATAGTAGGTTGTGATGCAGATGCTATAAAGAAAAAATTTAGTATAAATAATCAATATATTGTTTTATGTCCAACTAATAGCCATATTGATAATGAAAATCATCGTGGATATCGTTCATGGCCTAAAGATAAATGGATTGATTTGATTAAAATAATTCTCAGAGAGACTAATTTGGATATTTATCTGGCTGGTAGCTCAAATGAACAAAATTATTTTAGTGAATTTCACCCGCTAGATAAAAGAGTTAAGGATATATCTGGATTAACGACTATTCCAGAATTGATTTCAATGATGAAAAATGCTCATTACGTTGTTGCTACCGATAGCGGAAGCGCCCATGTTGCTGGGGCAGTATGTAAAAACGTTGTTTGTATACACGGACCCACAAATCATTACCAATCGTCACCCTACCAAACATATAAAAATAATGTGAAGGTTGCGACTTTGGGGTTAGAATGTAGTCCTTGTTATGACACAGAGATTATCAAAAAATGTCAAAAGAATATTTGTATGCATGACCTGAGTGCAGATTTAGTCTTCAGCCTAATTAATGAGTTTTAATCTTTAGAAATTTTTTTATCTATGAATCTCTGAACATGTTTAAGTTCATTTTCATTTGTATCTTTTTTAAATCCCGAGTCTTCAATGGAATCAGACAGATTAGCTAGTATTTTAGAAATCTTATCGGATAATTTTGAATATTTTCCTAAATCTATAACAAGAAGAATTATTATAAAAATCAACATGGGAAATACTACTTGAGAAGTAATAGTATACGCATTTAGGAAAGTTTCAAAAAAATTTTCCAAGACATCACCTCTTCACTTTTTCAAATTCTCTTTGTACGGTTATGTGCACGTTATCCTCAAGATCCTTATTAATAGTTCTTGCAGCTTTAAGTGAAATCTTATTATTTTCATAACGCTTCCATAACGCTATTCTTTTTTCAAGTGATTCCAGTACAGTTTGATGATGGATTTTTTGTAATCTTGTCATTTGCGATATAAATGATGATAGAGTTGAATCGCGACTATCATAACGACATTGAAGGTATTCTGAAGATTCGCTTGCTAGTAGTCCTTTTGATTGCTGTTGTTCTCTTTTTTGAAGACCTTCCTCTGAGAATTCACAAAGAGTTGCTCTAGCATGTTCTCTTGCTCTAGCCTCAGCAAAGTTATATTCAGGAAAAGTAAAAGTTATCGTATCTGAGATCAGCTGATTATCTTGAGAAATATCATGATCCATATTTGAACTGAGGATTACTTTTATTTCATTATCACCTTCAGGAAAATTTCTAATAAAGTAGTATTCGCTATAAATTCTTGATATATATTTTCCGTTCAAGAAGAGTTTTCCATATCCCATCCAAGAATTATTATTTTTTCCATCTTGTTCGGGTGTAAAAGCAAAATTATTAACGACAGTTCTTAATTGATAGTGAGATCCTATTTTTTTTAATTCAATATCTATGGACGGAACTTGGCTTCTGTCATTTTCAATTTTTGGATTATAGTATTTTTTCCAAAACTCTACTCTCGATGCGTTATCTTCATGAGAAAATACAATGTTAGGAGCTATTATAATTACTAATAATAAAAGTATATATCTTGTTTTATTCATCTCTTTTATCAATTTTATCAAAATGTAAACCTATTGTACCTTTTTTATTATCATCTATATATAATTTTAAAGTTTTCTCTATTACTTCAAAAGCAAGGTCATTCCAAGGAATCTCATCAATACTAAATAACTTGACTTCATGGCTCTCTATGCCAGCGGAGAATTTTCCTTCTTTGAGCATTCCTACATAAATCATATATATTTGACTTATGTGCGGTAGATCGCACATAAAGAATAAGTCTATTTTGTCTGAAGTGGCACCTGCTTCTTCGAAAGTCTCGCGCAGTGCCCCCTCTGATACTGTTTCGCTATTTTCCAAAAAACCAGCAGGAAGCGTCCAGCGACCCTCACGAGGCTCTATCGCTCTTCTACACATCAAAATTTTATTTTCCCAAACAAGTAAGCATCCTGATACGACTTTTGGGTTCTCGTAGAAAATTTTTCCACAGTTTTTGCAAATAGATCTTGGTCTATTATCGCCCTCTGGTATTTCAGTGATGATATCGGGTTTGCACGAATGCTCTATATTTGATTTAGGTTTATTTATATCTTTAGATTTGTTCACATGCTTTATACTGCATCCCCAAGGGGAGTCGAACCCCTGTTGCCGAGATGAAAACCCGGTGTCCTAGGCCTCTAGACGATGGGGACATAGTTTAACTATTTAAGCGATTATTATAACCATAAATTTAATAAATTGATAATAATTTGATGTATATTGAAAATATGAAAAAAATTCTATTTTTTCTAATGATAATTATAGGGTTATTATCTTATTCTATTTTCATGCCTGTCTCTGCCTGTATTGGCAAATTAGGAATAACTAATTTTGAGAGTAACGCTAAATATGGAACAGTGTGTTTGAACAGCAGAGATAGTTTTGATCTCTCAAGTGCTTCAAAGCCTGAGATAGTGATACCTGCGAATCTTTATCTTCCTAAAAATCAAAACAAAAAAGTTCCCTTGCTGATTATGTCTCATGGAGCAGGTGGAATTTTCAATTTTCACTACGATTATAAAGATATTTTTCTCGAGAAAGGATATGCCGTTTTGATAATAGATCATTTCTTTCCAAGAGGAATATCTGCTGACTTCACATTTGAAAAAGTAACGGAATCTATGATGATGAATGACGTATTAAATGCTATCAAAATAATGAGGACACACCCAGACTTAGATGGAAGAATTGGATACATAGGATGGTCTAAAGGGGGTATTGGCACTATTTTACTTAAACATAAGAATGTTCATGAATATTACTTTCAAGAGATGTTGCCAGTAGATTTTTATATTGGAATTTATACTTATTGCGGCTTTGAAAGTAAAGAGATTGAGTTTTCTGATGTGCCGCTTCTACTAATCAGCGGAAAACAAGACAAAATTACACCCGCTAGTTATTGTAGAAATTTTGCAAAGAATGCCAAAAAAAATACAGAGTATTATGAGTTAAAATATGCTAATCATAGTTTTGACAATTATACATTTTATTTTGGAGGTTATTTACCATGGCAACCTTATCTAAAAAGTAACAATAATGAGTGTAGATTAACAATAAATGAAGACCTTAAAACTGTAAATGTAAATGATACTCATGATTTAGCTACTTACAAGTCTAGAAAAAAATTTCTTGCCGCGTGTACAGATAAAGGTGCGGCAGTATCCTACGATAAACAATCTTCAAAAACCGCAAAAAAGATAGTATTAGAATTTATAGCCAAAAATTTTAAATAATACATCTTTGTATTTCATACTTGAAAAAAGCTAAAACGTCACCAGTATTATAATGTTGAGTGCATTAGTTGGCTCAACTTAATAACTTTGCTAACTATAGGAGGTTAACAACATGACAAATAGAAATTTATCTATATTTAATAAACTTAGACCTGTAAGTGTGGGCTTTGATTCTGTGTTTGATCATTTTGAATCAATGTTTAATGATGATTTTTTTAATCTATCACCTGCGTTTACATCAACATATCCACCTTATAACATCACTAAATCTGGTGAAAATAAATATGATGTAGAACTTGCTCTTGCAGGATTCAATAAAAATGATGTAAGTGTTTCAGTACATGAAGGTCTATTAACCATAGAAACAAAAGATTCTGGAGATAAATCTGGTTCTGAAGCAGAATTGATACATCAAGGAATATCTAAAAGATATTTTAAAAAAGTATTCACGCTATCAAATGATGTCGAAGTTAGAAGTGCTGAACTAAAAGATGGGCTTCTAAGAATCTCAATGGAAAGAATTATTCCAGACGAGATGAAAAGAAAAGAAATCGAAATAGTGTAATTTAAAAAGAGAGGCGGATGTACCGCCTCTCTACTCTATAAATTCTACAAAAGATTTAATCCTATCAAGAGTTTTCTGTTTTCCTAATACAAAACATAACTCATCAATAGATGGAGCTTTTAGTTTTGAAGTTAATGCAAATCTAATAGTTGGGCCTACATCTTTAAATTTAAGATCTAATTGATTACAGACGTCCTTTATTACAGAACTTATTTCCTCTTTACTATTGAATTCAATCTTTGACAGATTATCTGAGGCGAGAGTTAATATGTCCTTAGCTAATACCTGGTTTACTTTTTTAAGTTCGTCATTAGAGTAATCAAGATTATTTATAAAAAAGTAGTCTAATCCCTTTGCTATATTTTTTAGATTATAATCTCTGTCTATTCCAAGGCTCAAAATACTTTTAAGGTAATTTTTATCTTCGACTATTATATTATTTGATTGCAAATATGGGATAATTAATTCACAGACATCAGATACATCCATTTTCTTTATATAATGCTGATTAACCCAGTTAAGTTTGTCATAATCAAAAATGGCTGATGATTTTGTAACTTTATCTAAGCTGAATAAATCTTTAAGCTGGTCTATTGTGAAAAATTCCTCGTCACCATGAGACCATCCGGTTTTTACAAGATAGTTAATTAATGCTTCGACTAGATAACCATCTTTAAGAAAAGTATTAATGTCAACCGCTCCATGTCGTTTTGAAAGTCTTTTCCCATCAACACCATGAATCATTGGAAGATGAGCAAAAGAGGGAATATCTGCTCCTAAGGCTTCAAATAAATTTGCTTGAACGGGTGTGTTACTAAGATGATCGTCACCACGGATAATATGACTTATGTTCATATGTATATCATCAACAACAGATGTCAAATTATACGTAGGAACCCCGTTTGATCTAAGTATAACTACGTCATGAAACGATTTATTTTCAAAAGTAATGGATCCATGAATTATATCATCGATGACGATTGATTTTTTATCTGGATTTCTAAATCTTATAACATGTCCGTCTCGATTCAATTTATTCTTATATTGAATTTCAAGATTAGTGTCCTTTGTTTTTTCATTAACTTCAACTTTGTCATAGTAAGCCATGTTTGCTGATAATAACTTCTCAATAGAATCGATATATTTATCAAATCTTGATGATTGGTATAATAATTCCATATCAGATTGAATGCCTAAAATGCTCAATGAACTAATGATAGATTCACAATATTCTCGAGTGCTTCTTGTAGTATCTGTGTCATCAATTCTGATGTAAAATTCACCAGAATTTCTCTTAGCGAACAGCCATGCATAAAGAGCAGTTCTCACTCCTCCGATATGTAACCATCCTGTTGGGCTTGGTGCAAATCTTGTTCTAATCATATCTATAATGTCAAACTAAAATCATCTACTACAGCGCCGGGTATTTTAGAACTGTGAGATGATCTCTCCTCGTATGTACTTGTATCAATTATTAGTTGTTGATTATTTGTTAGCCCCACTAACTTCTCTCCAAAGATATTATGAAGTGTTTCATCAAACCTCATGGTATTTATAGGGCCAGTAAACTCGCCATTCTTAACTTCAAAACATCCAAATCTGGTAAGCCCTGTTATTCGACCATTATTTCTATCAGAAAAATTTAAATACCAAAGATTGTTTATATAAATGCCGCTATTCAGTTCAGATAATAAATTTTCTGAGTTCAATGGTCCGATATCTAACTCAATTGAGACTGGCGACTCATAATACTCGGCTGCATTATGTTTTACGGAATACTCCAGAGCTGAACGAGGAGAGACTAATGAATTTTTATAAACACCATTCAGAATTAAATTTGTTTTTTCAGGTTTAACAAAACCATCTGAATGAAACATAGGAGCAATACCATTAGCTAAATTTTCAGTAAAATTTACAGACTCATCGAAAGATTGATTCCCTTTAAACATCTGATACAGTGGGCTAGACCCTACCCTATTTGCTTTATAACTAAATCCTCCCCACGACATCATATCAATAACCTCATTAAGAGCGCTTGGAGACAGATAAACTTTATACTTGCCTGGTTCAAGTTTTATCTCGTGATTATCAACAACCTCTAATTGACGTATCGATTCTTCAGCAAGATTAGAAAAAAATGAATCATTCCACTTGCCATCCGCATAATTATTTTTGACAGCTTTGCCATTGCTACTATATAAGGACCAATCAAAATTAAATGACTCACTCTCATGCCAATTAAATTGTCCAAGTGAATTTGAAAAACCCTTAATAATTTTACCTATTGATAATATTCCAACCATGTCAACTGACCTGAATCTCATAAGTATATTATCCGTAATTGCGAAACTGTCTAGGTTTGTACTATTAATGAGATTAGATGAGTGAGTTGTTTTTTCATACATTAGATATGGATCATTTGGTAGCTCAGATATTTCTCTTCTAAGAAAATAAAGAGTTCTTAATAAAATAATACTGTCTTTTTCAAAATTAGAAGATAATCTAATTGATGATTTAAGAGTTTTATTCTTTATAATCAAAGTAATGTGAATACCTATCTGAGTCACATTTCCGGCTTGTCTAATCAATGATTTATTTAATCTTATAAAGTCTGTAACTTCAGCATCAAAGTTGAGTATCAGCACCTCAGTTTTGTTGAGCGAGTTAAATAGATAATCGCTTATTTTGCTAAAATATTCTTTCACTAAACTCCTCCAAAAACATCAATATTTTCGAAAACACATGCTGGGGTCGCATGTCCCACAAAAATAGTCTGATTGGGCTCTCCTTTACCACAATTGGATGTTCCAAGTACTTCGTTCGTCGATTCATCTCCGACTTTAGTTAGATTTTTCCAAAAATCCTCAGTTACTCCTCTATAGTTTGGATTTTTAACGACATGAGTAAGTTTTCCATTTTTTATGACTGTCCCTCTCTCACAACCAAATTGGAATTTATTTCTCTTATCATCTATGGACCACGAGTTATTAGTCTGTAAGAGAATACCATTATCTATAGAAGAAATGAGTTCATCAAAATTATAATTTCCCGGCTCGAGATTTATGTTACCCATTCTATCTATTGGTGGTCTATTCCAATTAGTTGCCCTTGAACATGCAACATACTCCATACCCAATCGTTGAGATGAAAAAAATCCTCCGATTGGCCTTAGAAGTTTTCCTTCTTTTATTAAATATTTTTTCTCAGCGAATGTTCCGTCATCATCAAAAGAGCAAGAAGCCAACTCACCCTCTAATGTTGGATTAAATGTAACATTCAATTCTTTAGATCCATATTGATACTCACCAAACATATCTGGCGACACAAAACTTGATCCTGCATAGTTTCTCTCATCGCCAAGTATTCTATCTAATTCCAGAGGATGTCCAATTGATTCATGAATTTGAAGAATCATTTGGTCTGGAGCAATCAATACTGTGGTCTTATTATTATCACAATTTGGAGCTTTTGATAATTCTATAACCTCGTCAACCAGTTCATAAGCCTTATCAGACATCGCAATTGTGTCAACAAAATCATATCCGGCTTGTTGAGCGTGAGCATGCCCTCCATATGTCCTGGTTTGCATCTCTTTTTTATACTCAGCAGAGACTATCATTTGAGGGAGAATATATGATAATTTTTGTCGGATGTTAGAGTCATTAGTATCTATAAACTGACTTTCTATACTGTTGTAGCGCAGTCCTGCTCCCCAATTGGATATAGCTGATTTTGATTTTAAAGCTTTATTTATACTTAATAGATAATCTGCCTTATCTTTAACGGAAACTTGGGACCATTGCTTACTCTCGTTTGTGAAATAAGTGCCTTCAACCCTTTTCATTTTTGTTAAGTCAGGAAAATATGTAAGTTTATTTTTTGAAAATTTTGACCACTCTAAAGCTTTATCGATAGCGTGTTTAATTCCCTCTTTTGTAATATCGCAAGTTGCACCATAACCAGCTCCGCCATTGTTATAAATTGTGATCATGACACCTTCATCTTCAGATATAACCACAGGCTCTAGCACCCCTCTAGTAGCATTAATAATATTAGAATATTTACTTACAAATCTAATAGAACAATAATCCACATTTGGCAACAAAGGTTTAACTATATTAACAAATTCCTCTTTCATAGTGATAAGATAAGTATACCATTGAGAATTTTATAATGCATGATGTTTACCCACTATTAGAGCACTCTGATTTCCCTTTGATAAAAAGAGGTAGTCTCACTACAGTTCAAGTGAACTTGGGTTATAAATGTAATCAAAGCTGCACACATTGTCATGTAAATGCTGGTCCTAAAAGAAAAGAAGAAATGTCTAAATCAGTCATGATTGATATTCTAAAATTTATAGATAGATTCAGTATTGTTAATATTGATTTGACAGGAGGGGCTCCAGAATTAAATAAAAATTTCAAATTTTTTATCAAAGAACTCAAGAATAGAAATTGTCATATAATTGATAGATGTAATTTAACGATAATTCTTGAAAAATCTATGTCTGGTTTAGCTGATTTTCTTAAACAGAACGAAGTTGAAATTATTGCGTCTTTGCCATGCTATATTCAAGAAAATGTTGATAAGCAAAGAGGGAAAGATGTATTTGTCAAAAGTATTAAGGCATTAAAGTTATTAAATAAAATAGGATATGGGCTCAGTCCGTCGCTTAAATTAAATCTTGTTTATAATCCTCAAGGACCTTCTCTTCCGCCAGATCAATTGAAGTTGTCTAGAGATTATAAAGAGTTTTTAAAAGATAAATTTGATATTCGCTTTCATAATTTATTTACAATAACAAATATGCCTATTGCTAGGTTTGGAAGTACGCTTATATCAAAAAATAAATTTTCAGAATATATGAATCTCTTAAAAAACTCATTTAATATGAATAACCTAAAAGAACTAATGTGCAAAAAACTTATCAGTATCGATTATCAAGGCTATACTTACGATTGTGATTTTAATCAGATGCTTGATATGCATCTTGGTGCATATAAAAATAAAATATATATTAATGATATAAAATCTGATCTATACAAAAAACATATCAAAACTGCAGATCATTGTTTTGGCTGTACGGCTGGTGCTGGAAGCAGTTGCGGCGGGACACTGACGAATAAACTATGATTTCATTGATTATTCCTACTTTAAATGAAGAGAAATATATTAGAAAAACCCTTCAATGTTTACAAGAATTTAGAAAAAACAAGATAATAGAAATTATTATAGTTGATGGATTGAGTCAGGATAATACACTTGCGTTATCAAGAGATCTTTGCGATAAAGTAATTAGTGTAAAGCCTGGAAGAGCCGATCAGCTTAATGCTGGTGCATTAAAAGCAAATAATAATTTACTTCTATTTATACATGCTGATACGATTGTGAATCCTGAGAATATTTATGAATTACTTAGAAAATATGAGAAGATTGAGTGGGGATATTTTCATTTAGGATTTAGAACTAGAGCTTTCAAGTTCAAATTTTTATCTTACTGCATTAATCTCAGGTCTACTCTTTTTAAATATGCAACAGGCGATCAATGTTTATTTGTAAAAAAGAAATTATTTAAAAAAGTTAATGGTTATAGTAGTTTGAGACTTATGGAAGATGTTGAATTATCAAATAAATTGTTAGAAATTACTAAACCAAAAATGATGAAGAGCATTGTTTATACATCAGCAAGGAAATGGATTAATGATGGTTATATAAAAACTATACTGAAAATGAGAGTGTTAAGGTTTTTGTATTTTTTAGGGTTAGATACGAAATATCTTGAGAAGTTGTATAAATGATATCCATCAATTTATTTGCCAAATGCCCTTATACCGCCGAGACTAAAACAAGAATGAAAAACTTTCTATCAAATGAAGAAAGGATATTTTTATCAAAAACAATGTTGGTTTATATACTTGATGAGATGAATAAAATCAGAAGCAATATAAATAAGAATATTTGGGTATATCCAAACTTAGATTCAAAAGAACTCAAAGATATTATTAAAAAATATAAATTCACAGAAAGAAAACAAATAGGAAAAAATTTAGTTGAAAGATTAGATTATTGTTTAAGAGCAGAATCTGTTAATAATGGTAAAGTAATAATTTTTGGTTCAGATATACCCACATTGAATCATAAGATTATTGAGTGTGCTATCAAAGATTTGTCTAATTATGATATAGTCATTGGACCGTCACTAGATGGCGGGTATTATCTTTTAGGGACCAATTTTTATACTAAAGATATTTTTAATTATAGAAATAATGATTTAAATTTCTTAATTAAATATTCTAAAGAGAATAATCTCTCGTATAAATTATTAAGTAAATTAAAAGATATAGATATACCAACTGATTTGTTGTCTATTTAGATTTGGGAAAATGTTTCTTTGGATCAATCTTGTTATCGTATAATTCATTTAGTTTAATGTATTTCATATAAGTGTTGAACATGGTTGTGAGTGCAACAGTAAAACCATCAACCCCTTGAAATATTCCGCCTTTAATAAAGAGTTTTTTAAAAAAAGCAAACAGGGAGTGAGTTATTGGTCTTATATTCGACCTTTTCACACCCTGGATATGCATTGTCTTAGCGCTTTGGGAACTATAAAAATTAATTTTGTCAATCCAGTCTGTATATGATTGATAAGTATAATGTGTAATATGATAATTAATGTCTTTTGAAACAGCCTCTACAAAAGCATGTGATGTGTTCATATTATAATTGACCTTAGACTTGTTATATAGTCTGGTAACTCTATCTGGATAAAAACTTGCAGCTTTAATCCATTTTTTTCCACAAAAATTTCGTCGTCTAAAAGAATATGCTTCACAATCTTGTAAAGCTAAATCAATACTATTTATATGATTAATCAAATCCTCTTCTAATCTCTCATCGGCATCTAAACTTAATACCCAATCATTTTTAGAATAGGATGCAGCTAATTTTTTTTGAGGACCATCTCCTAGGAACTCTTGTAGGTAAATTTTTGCTCCAAGGTCTCTAGCGATATTCACTGTGTTATCAGAACTCAATGAATCAACGACTATTATCTCATCGCAAACTTTTTTTAAAGATAGAATACATTCTGTAATAAGATGCTCATTATTAAGGGTAATAATCGTGCCGCTAATTTTATTCATAGAGCTCTAATGAAATCCTGCAAATTACTGAAGTGTCTATCATAATCAAATTTTTCTTTAACAAATGATATACCATTTTTTATAAATTTATCACGTAAATCTTTAGATTCAATCATAATCATAATTTTTTCACTTAAAGATTGTATGTTCTTAGTTTCAAATAATAATCCATTCATACCATCTTGAATGATTTCTGGGACACCTCCTGCATTACTCCCAATAACAGGAGTCCCCACTAACATTGATTCAGCAACTACCAATCCAAATGTTTCCTCATAAGTTGATAAAATGGTTAGGTTCAGACATTGCATTATTTCCATTGGTTTTTCAACGAATGGAACAAATCTAATTTTGTCTTCCAGGCCATATTCACTTATTAGTTTTTTAAGGCTTGCGATATAATTATCATTCATTACATGACCAACTATAACTAATTGTATTTCTCTAGTATTAATTAATTTAAGAGCTTCTATTATGAGGTGTTGACCTTTTTGCTCCTCTACTCTTGAAAATACACCTATTGTAAATAAAGAGGGATCAAGATTAATTGAATGAAGAAATTCATAACGAGAAAAATCTTTTTTATGAAGACTGCCGTTAATTCCATAATGCAAGCATGATATAGAATTATTATCGACGGGGAGAAGTTTTTCACATTCTCTCTCTAGATTTTTAGTAATGACGAGAATCTTATCGATGTTTTTATAAATAAAGCGATGATAGAAATCATTTTTATATCTCGTTAATTTCATTTGCCTATAATATATAATCTTTATTTTATTTCTTGAGAGTATTTTTAGTAATACCGAGAAGAATAGATCTTTTGTCCAACTAACATGTATTATTTCGATGTTATTCTGATGTATATAATCCAATGTTGTCCATATTCTTGAAATAAACGTGAAAAGAGATGGCTTTTTTAATATTAAATGTGGTGATTGAATATTTTTAGCAATATAGCTATCTGGGCAAAATAAGCCATAGACATTACTAAATTTCTTATTAAAATGATCTATCATTTTAACAAGGTATAGTTCCAAGCCTCCTTTGTCAGGGGAAAAGCAAATAGCTAAAATCTTTTTCATAAGTACTACAATAAATATAGCAAAAAATAAAAGTTTAATGTATTGTATTATTCAATACTAAATTATGAAAAAAATATTAGTTACAGGTGGAGCAGGCTTTATTGGGTCTCATCTTTGCAAAAAACTTCTTGATGAAGGGAATGATGTTCTCTGTTTAGATAATTATTTTACTGGTACTAAAGAAAACATATCAAGCCTGTTTAAAAGTCCATATTTTGAGGTGATAAGGCATGACGTATGTTTTCCCCTATATGTTGAGGTAGATGAAATTTATAACTTAGCTTGTCCAGCTTCGCCTATACATTATCAACATGATCCAGTTCAAACAACTAAAACTAGCGTACATGGAGCAATTAATATGCTTGGCCTTGCAAAAAGAATTAATGCAAGAATATTACAGGCATCCACCTCAGAAATATACGGAGATCCAGAAACACACCCACAAGAAGAAAATTACTGGGGAAACGTAAATCCTATTGGACCGCGCAGCTGCTATGACGAGGGAAAAAGGTGTGCAGAAACGTTATTTTTTGATTATTACCGACAGCACAATTTAGATATTAAAGTGGTAAGGATATTTAATACATACGGACCGAACATGCATCCTAATGATGGTAGAGTGGTAAGTAACTTCATTGTTCAAGCACTTACTAATCAAGATATTACAGTTTACGGAAATGGTGATCAGACGAGATCTTTTTGTTACATTGATGATCTTATTAGCGGCATATTTAAAATGATGTCCTCTGAAGAAAAATTTATTGGGCCTGTTAATTTAGGGAATCCTGTGGAATTTAAAATAATTGATCTTGCAAAAACTATTATTAAATTAACAAACTCAAAATCAAATATTGTCAATAAAGAATTGCCAACGGATGATCCTATTAGAAGAAAACCAAATATATCTCTCGCAAAGAATGTCCTCGACTGGGAACCGAGTTTTAATCTTGAAGAGGGATTAAAACTTACTATCGATTATTTTAAGTCTCAAATCAAATAATGCATGATAATAAAAAAGAATTTCTTATTGCGCGTAATGATAAAATTGGAGATTTCATGCTTATATGGCCTGCGCTTGCATGGTTGAAAAAGAACATTCCTAATGCTCACATTGTATGTATTGTCTCACAGTCATCATCTGAATTAGCACAACAATGTCCATATATTGATGATTATTACATAGATATGGATTATAAATCTTTAAAGCAAAGTTTGTCCAAGTATCACTTTGCTGCCTCTATAGCTTTTTTTTCAACTTTTAGAATTGGATTTTTGTTTAAGAATCTAAACATCCCGGTTAGAATTGCTCCTAAAACTAAAATTGCTCAATATTTTCATAATTATAGAATTAAACAGAATAGATCCAAGTCAGAAAAGCCCGAATTTGAATATAACATTGATCTTGTTTATGAGCTTTTAAATGTTCTAAATCACGACGAAATCTTAGATGCTGATGATGCTCCATTTTGGGTACTAGATCCAAAGAAACACAATGACTATAAAGAACAGTTTATACAAGAACATAAGATAAATTTGGATAAAAAAGTTATTTTTCTTCACCCAGGATCTGGTGGATCATCTAAGACTTTATCATTGGATCAATTTATAGAACTTTGTGAGGGTCTTAGAAGCTTCGATGATTATAATTTTATAATACACTGTGCTAAAAATGATACAGAAAAAGCTGAATATATACTTAAAAATATTGCTAATAATGTCAATATTAAAAAAATAAAAGAGTCTGCTAATGTTACTCAAATGGTAAATAATATAGCATGTAGCGACCTTTTCATTGCTGGTTCAACTGGACCTTTACATATTGCCGGGGCTCTAAATAAAAAAACTGTTGGCTTCTATCCATCAAAAAAATCATCTACAAGTTTAAGATGGCAAACAATTAATAATTTTCATAAAAGACTGAGCATTACTGACACTGATAGAGATAAAAAAAATATTAGCGTTGATATAAAAAAAACTGTATTAGAGATTCAAAAATTAATCAGTTCTGAAGAGATTATTGGAAATTGAAGAGTAAACTTCATGGGGTGAAATTTGATTCATGCAATCGAAGTGATTTAGTGGACACTCCTTTTGAAAACAAGGGCTACAACTGAGAGACTTATATATAACAATGCTATTATCGTTTTTTGATAATGGTGCAGTATAATTCGGTGAAGAGGAGCCGAATAGAGATACTAATTTTTTAGATTCGACAGCAGATGCAACATGCATCAAACCGGAGTCATTAGAGACTACTACTTCTGCAGACGATAGTATATATATTGCTTCTTCAAGATTTGTTGATCCAACCAGCATGTACTTTTGTAATGTATTATCGTTGGATATTTCTTCAGCCAGCGAGGTATTTTTACCAAGAATTATTGGTATAAAACCATCTTCATTCAAAATTTTAATCAATTCCCTCCAATATTTAACTGGCCATCTTTTTGCAGGTCCAAACTCTGCGTCAGGACACAAAACAACAATTTTATTTTGATTATCAAGTTTATACTTATCTAAAATAGATTTACGTGTTATCTCATCTAAATCTAGAGATGGTGCTACGCTTTGATCATACTCAGCATTGATCAATTTCATATATCTGTTAACCATTGATGATGTATGCTTTTTATATCTGAGCGCAGTAGTTAGGAGGAATCCTCTCATTTCTCTAGAATAACCAATCCTTTTTGGGATATTAGAAAGCCAAGGAACTAGAGCTGACTTAAAACTATTGGTTAAAATTATACTGCAACTATATTTGTTTTTTAATTTTTGCGACAACTTAATTCTTTGCAAGAGACCTAATCTTCCATGAGGAATGTCTAACGAATATATATTGTCAATCTCAGGCATCAATTCGACGAGAGGTTTATAGCACGATTTTACTACAACATCGATTTTACAATTTTTGTGAATTTCTTGAATTTTTTTAAGTAAAGCCTGTGAAATCACAATATCTCCAATCCAAGATGGGAGTATGATTAAATAATTATTTTTTATCATCATTCAACCAAGACAGGTAATCTTTTATGCTATTTTCCAAAGTCATGAATTCGTTGGTAAATCCTACCTGTCTCAAATTATCTATGCTAGCTTCCGTAAAAGCCTGGTATTGTGACTCTAAGCCTTCAGGAAAATTTATATACTCAACCTCGCCTTCTGCATAGTAGTTCAAAACACAATTAGCTACATCATTGAAGCTTCTACTTAAACCAGTACCAACATTAAAAATACCAGAGATATCATTACTGCTGAACCACTCCTTTACTTTGATAGTATCTTTTACGTAGACAAAATCTCTCCTTTGTTCTCCATCCTCATAACCATGACTACCTTTAAATAACCTAATCTTTTTTGATTTTTTTAATTGATTTGAAAAGTGATAAATAACGCTCGCCATTCCTTCTTTGTGATCTTCCATAGGACCAAATACATTAAAATATCTTAATCCAACTACTTGAGAGTGAATTTTATGTTTATTATCCCGATAATAATTATCAAATAAAAGTTTAGATTCTGCATAATGATTTAAAAAAGACTCATTATCTTTGATTTCACTGAAGTTATCACTTTCACCATATACGGATGCTGATGATGCATATATAAGTGATTTATTATTATTAGCACAAAAATGTAATAATTCTTGAGAATATTTTAAGTTAGTATCCATAATATACTCTCTGTCAGGCTCGGTAGTTTTAGAACAAGCGCCTAAATGGAAAATTCTCTCTATATCTTTATATTTAGGAGAACCTGATTTAAGTTCATTTAAAAATTTATTCTTATCAATACAATCAATAAAACGCATGTTTTCTAAATTATTGAACTTTTTTTCGAAGCGATCCAGTTCTTCTACTACTAAAATGTCATTTAAGTTTTTATCATTAAGAGCTTTGAGTAGATTACTACCTATAAATCCTGCTCCACCTGTGATTATAATCATAATTTAACGTGTTTATTGTAAATTATATAAAACATATAGGTGTTTGACCAATAAAAAAATATAAAGTATTGTTAACATTTGTTTTGCTGCTACAATTTATTTATGAGTAAATCTAATAATCTTGTCGGTATTATCATGGGGTCAAAGTCTGACTGGCCAATAATGAAACACGCTTCATTAACACTAAAGAAACTTAAAATCTCTCATGAGTCAAAAATTGTTTCAGCACACAGGACACCAAAATTGCTTTATGAATATGCTGATCAAGCTGCATCTAAAGGGATTGAGGTTATAATCGCTGGAGCCGGAGGTGCTGCACATCTACCAGGGATGACAGCAGCAATTTCGCACTTACCTGTAATAGGTGTTCCAATTCAAACAAAAACGCTTGATGGCTTAGATTCACTTTTATCAATTAACCAAATGCCAAAAGGGATACCTGTTGCTACAGTTGCTATTGGTGAAAGTGGAGCAATAAATTCTGCATTATTAGCAGCAAGTATACTATCTAATAAATACGAAGAGATTCAAAAAATCTTAGTTAAATTCAGACAAAAACAAACAAGAGAAGTTCTTCAAAATAATTCTCCTCAGAAAAAATAATGAGAATAGGTATCCTGGGTGGTGGACAACTAGCGATGATGATGGTTCAACAATCTGAAGATACCAACTTTGATTTTCTAATACTAGATCCAACAGAATCACCGCCAGCCTCGAAATATGCTACATGTATCAAAGCTGAATATGATGATATTGGATCATTAAATTATATTGCTGATGAATGTGACGTTGTTACTATAGATTTTGAGAATGTACCTGCAGATACCCTACGATTTTTGGAAAAAAGGATAGTAGTTGCTCCAAGCTCGTCTGCAGTAGAAATTTGCCAAGATAGGCTAAAAGAAAAAGAATTATTTATTAATTGTGGAATACCGGTAACTAAATATACATCAGTTTATGACAATGATAGCTTAAAAGCATCTATTGATTACATGGGTAAGAATTCTATACTTAAAACTCGTTTTCTTGGTTATGATGGTAAAAATCAATTTGATATGGAAAAAGTTGATGGTATCGATTATTTGAAAGAGTGTAAGTCAAATCAATTAATTCTTGAAAAAAAAGTTGATTTTGAAAAAGAAATATCAATAATAGGCGTCAGAATGAATACGGGGAAAATATTATTTTATCCTCTAGTTGAAAACATTCACAAAAATGGAATTTTAAATTACAGTATTGCTCCGTATGACGATAAGAAATTACAGAAACTTGCTGAAGAGTATCATAAAAAAATATCTGATAAATTGAATTATGTCGGAGTACTTGTCATTGAATTTTTTCTAGATAAAAATGGTATCCTTATTGCTAATGAAATGGCGCCAAGGGTTCATAACTCAGGTCATTGGACAAACGAAGGTGCAAATATAAATCAGTTTCAAGCACATATAAAAGCTGTTGCTAATTGTGAATTAGAGAGTATCTCTATTAAAAATCATTCAGCAATGGTCAATATTCTCTCTAAAAAACCGGACTTAAAAAATATCAAAGATTTTGATTATGCATATTATGATTATAATAAATCAGAACGACACAACCGAAAACTAGGACACATCACTCTCAACAACAAAAATCGTGATAAGCTTATGCAGGATTTAAATACAGTTTACAATTTTATTAAAACTTAGTCTTAAGAAGTTGTAATATTATTTTATCGGTATCTTTTCTATTGGATTGATTAATTTTATTAATAAACTTAGATGCGAGCAACTTTCCCTCTTCAACGCCCCATTGATCAAAACTATTAATATTCCATAAAATACCTTCAACGAATATTTTATGCTCGTACATTGATATCAAATTACCAACACTATGAGGATCCACGCTGTTCATTAGAATTATATTTGAGGGATTATTACCTCTAATTTTCTTGTTATTTTTTTGACTCCCTTTTCCATAAAAGCAAAGATTAGCTTGAGCGATAAGATTCGATATCAGAAAATTAGATGACACTTTATTATCATTGCTGTCTATTACGCCAACAAAATCTAAAGCAATATCCTGACTGCCTTGGTGAATCATCTGAAAAAAAGAATGTTGACAATCTGTTCCTGCTTGACCAAAAACGATAGGTGACGTATCTATATTAATTTCATTGCTATAGATATCACTGGATTTTCCGTTACTCTCCATTTCAATCTGTTGGATGTACTCAATGGCATCTTTCAATCTATAATTGTATGGACAAACACAAAAATTTCTTATTGAAAAGAAATTAATATTCCATATCGAAATAATAGCTAATATCATAGGAATATTGTTACTTATTTTAGTCCTCTTAAAATGATTGTCCATTTTGATTATCCCTTTATAAAATTTCTTGAAATTAGCCTTGCCAATTTGAAGTAGAATTATAAAACTTAGAGCACTTGTGACTGAAAACCTTCCAGGAATATTCTTTGAGAAGATAAGAATTTTGTTCGCATCAATACCTTTCTTGATAGCTGTAGATTTATCTGAAGTTATTGCAAATAAATGTCGGGACACAATCTCAGATGAAGCAAATTTAGATTTTAAAATTTTCTTTATGTAATCTAGGTTAATAAGTATTTCTTTTGTAACAAAACTTTTCGATGAAAAAATAAAAATAGTTTCTTCTAAATCGAGATTTTTTATAGCATCATCTAGTTCTTTTGTATCAGAGCTTGATACAAAGTTGATATTGAAATCTTTAGTAGAATAATCCTTAAGAGCATTACATACAAATTTGGGTCCAAGATTAGAACCACCTATACCAATATGTATAATATTTTTTATTTTTCTAGTGGTAAAATTTTTTAATGAATTTTTTCTTATACTATCATACATATTATACATATCATTTATAGTTTTTTCACCTTGTTGTGAGTTTCTAAGAAAGATATGAGAGACATATTTGTTTTCTGATTTACTTTTGAATTTATTTGAAAATAATTTAGTTATCTCTTTTTTGATTTCAATATCTTTTAATAACTTAAACAGTCTAGATAACGTCTGTTTATCTATAAAATTACGACTTACATCTATTGTTATATGATCATTCTTATAGATTAGATTGTCTTTTTGCGACTTTCGATTCTTATGATTCAGCTTATTATCTACCGCTGATATAATTAAATTCTTATCTAGTAATTTATCATCCATTCGCTAGAGTAATATTTTTTTTATCCTTCTTTGATACGATGTTATTTTTCTCGTCCACATATATTATTCTTGGGCTGTGATTTTTAATTTCTGAATTTTCGAGCTCGGTATATGCGCATATAATTATATTATGCCCAATGTCTGCTTTGTGACATGCAGCGCCATTGACACATATACTTCCACTTTCAGGCTTTCCCTCAATAGCATACGTGGTAAATCTTTCGCCATTAGTGATGTTATATATATCTATTTGCTCGTAAGGCTCAATGCCTGCTGACTCTAGAAGTATACGATCAATCTCACATGAGCCTTCATAATCTATTCTTGAGTCTGTAACAGTTGCTTTATGTATTTTAGAGTTTAAGAATTTTCTTTTCATAGGTTATCATACTCCTCAAGAGATTGATTGTCTATCAGGCGGATGTTCTCAATATATGTTGCTATGAATATTCTTCTATTATTTGTGATATCTGATATTTTTTTAATTCCATGTTTTTGATGTAATAGCCTCTCGTCATGAATCTCAACATATTGCGTTCTGCATACATCATTTAATAAATAAAGTTTCTTGAAGTCTTTCAGGCCTGTTGTCAAATAATAATCAATACAAGTTTTTTTTAAAGCCTGGATAATTGCAGAAGTTTCACTGAGTGAAATTTTAGATATACGAGAGTTTCTTGAGCTTAATGCTAGTTGATTAGAATTTCGTATTGTTGGACATACTATCATTTTGATTTTATCAAAATAGTTTTCAATAATATACTTGATTAAAATAGTTTGTTGATAATCTTTCTCTCCAAAAAAAACATATGTTGGTTCGATAATTTCAAAAAATTTTTTAACTATCGCAAAAACACCATTGAAATGGTTTGTTCTCATTTTTCCACAAAGCATGTTATTAAAACCCCAAGGAAGCTGTTTAGAGTTGTCTATATCACTAAGAATTTCATCTCGAGTAGGAATATAGAGATAATCAACTTTTTCTTTTTGAAGAAAAGATATGTCATCTTCGAGAGTGTTTGGATAGTTTTTCAAATCATTTAAATTATCAAATTGTAATGGATTGACAAAAATAGTTACAATTCTGATTGAATCATAATTTTGTGCGTCTCGTATAAGACTTAAATGTCCATCATGAATATTCCCCATTGTGGGTATAAGAGAAATCTTTTTATGATTAGATTTAATTTCTATGATTTTATTTCTAATTTCACTAAGAGATTTTACTATAATCATAATTACAGGAAGTTTTTTGTATTATAAATGTATTTTTTAACGCGTGATTCGAAATCTTTTATTTTAAAATATTTTTTCTCAACTATCTTTGGTATTGAGTTATAGCTTATTCCAAGAATGTCATATGAGACTAATATCTGGCCGTCGCATGATTTACCAGATCCTATGCCAATGATTGGAACATTAATTATTTTTCTTAGCTCCTTAGCGAGTAAATCTGTTACGCACTCAATCAGAATCATTTTTACTCCAATTTCCTGAATTGTCTGTGCAATCTTAATAATAGAAGAGAATTCTTTTGGTGATTTTCCATATTTTCTAAAGCTATTTTTTTGTGATATAAGTTGCGGTGTTAAACCCAAATGACAGCAAATTGGAATCTTATTTTTTACAAGATGCTCAACAACATCAATATTTTTTTTATTACATTCAATTTTGATCATATTTACTCTGCACTCATTCAAAATTTTTTTAGCATGCTTGTATGCGGTCAATTTATTCAGCGATGATTCTCTCGGCAAGTCAGATATTAAATATGAATTTTTTACAGCTCTACGGACAGATTGAGAGTGATATATCATATTTTCTAGTGAGACATTATGTGTATTTTTTTGTCCTTTGATGACTTCGCCGAGGGAGTCTCCTATAAGGATTATATCAAAACCTAATTCATCAAAATATCTTGCAAAACTTGCGTCATAAGCAGTAATAGCTACAATACCAATATTTTTTTTCTTCAATAATTTAATTTTTTGGAATGAAGCCCTAGCCATGATTCATATTCCTGACGGATTAAAATAATTCTTTCCTTTAAGATCTTTTTTGATAACGTCAAGTAAAAGAGAATAGTCATCTGGTTTATTAACATCAACATTTGAAGTATTTATCACTAACAATGGAGATTCTTCATAAGAATGAAAATATTTTGCATAAGCATTAACAATTGATCCCAAATAATCTGATGTGATTTGATATTCATATATCTCACCTCTTTTTTGAATTCTGTTCAACAATATATTTATGTCTGCTTGAAGATATATAACCAAATCAGGTTTTGGTTCATGGAAGTCTAGTTTAGAGCTTATATCATAATAAAGATTGAGTTCCTCATGATTAAGTATTATTTCAGCAAAAAGTTTATCTTTTTTCATTAAAAAATCTGAAACAATTTCATTTGATGCAAAGAAGTCCTTTCTCTCTCGAGCAAAAACTTTTGACCTATTTAATAAAAATTGTAATTGTGTCGCAAGAGCAAATTCTTTTTGATTCTTATAAAAATTTATCAGAAAAGGATTATCAGAAAAAGTTTCAAGCATAAGTTCATAATGTAGACTATGAGCTATCTTTTTTGCTAATGTAGTTTTACCTACGCCAATGGGTCCCTCAACAACAATATACTTACTCACAACTTTTTACCTCATACATATTGTATCAATTTCCCGAATTTTGGCATTCTAAAATTATAACCAGTTATTTCAAGCAAAGGTATCAAAACGAAATCTCTATGTATAATTTCAGGATGAGGTATTTTTAAAATATCTGAATCCAAAATAATATCGTCATATATTAAAATATCCAGATCTAGCGTCCTAGGCCCCCATTTTTTTACTCTTTTTCTGTGATGCTTTCTCTCAATTGATTGGAGAATCGCGAGAAGTTCAATCGGTTGATATGATGTTGTAATCTTTATTACTGCATTAATGAAATTAGGTTGATTCTGAGGACCTAGAGGGGGAGTTTCATAAAGTGAAGATTTTTTTTGAATATCAATTTTTGGTAAGTGATTTATTTCTCTTATACCTCTAATGACATGATATTTAGGATTATGCTGATTACTTCCGATGCCTATGTATGCGGTGTTCAAGAGGAATAATTTTTTTAATTCAATTTTTCTTTGATTCTTGCGGATTTACCAGATCTATCTCTGAGGTAATATAATTTAGCTCTTCTAACATTACCTCTTCTTTTTACTTGAATTTCTGAAATAATTGTACTGTGAAGTTGAAAAACTCTCTCAACACCCTCTCCGTAAGAAATTTTACGAACAGTAAAAGACGAACTTATGCCTTTATTTTTCATAGATATAACTACACCTTCAAATTGCTGGATTCTCTCTCTTTTGCCTTCCTTAACTTTTACGGATACCACGACTGTATCACCTGGTGAGAATTCAGGTGTTTTCCTAAGCTGTTTTGAATCAATTTTATCTATTATTTTATTTGTTCTCATTTTCCTTGGACTCATTGATGTATTCTTTGAGGAGTTTATCATCTTCTATGCTAAGTTTCACGTTTTTTAGCAGATCAGGGCGATTTTTCCAGGTAATACCTAAAGACTGTTTTCTTCGCCATTTTGCTATCTCATTGTGATTACCACTAAGCAGAACATCAGGCACTTCATGGCCGTTTATTGATTCTGGTCTAGTGTAATGCGGATAATCAAGTAAATTATCTGTGAAAGAATCATTTAATATCGAGTCTAAATCATTAGCAACATTTGGTAGTAATCTAGTGATACCCTCAAGAAGTATTAAGCTAGGTAATTCACCTCCAGATATTACATAATCTCCGAGAGATATCTGCTCATCTACCAAATCATCTACTACTCTCTGATCATATCCTTCATAACGACCACATAAAAAAGTAAGATTTTGCGCTTTTGTAAGTTCAGATATTTTATGCTGGTCGAGTTTACTTCCATGAGGTGATAAATAAATTACATAGGATTTTCTTGTAATGCTTTTGAGGGCATCTTCAACAGGCTTGTATCTCATGACCATCCCCGGTCCACCGCCATAAGATTTATCATCAATTCTTAAATTAGAGTCATCTGAAAAATCCCTCAAGTATATCGTATTTATTTCGATGATTTTTTTTTCAATTGCTCTATTAACTAGACCGTATTTTAAGAAATTATTTATTAGATCTGGAAAAATAGTAATAAAGTTAAAAGTTCTCATCCCAATCTACCTTAATTAATTTGTGATCCAGATTAACATCAACTATGTATGTCCTGATGAATGGAATAAGTATATCTTGTTTCTCATTATCTGAACTGATAATCATTACATCGTTATCACCTATTCTTTCTAAAAACTTAACTACTCCTAATTTTTTATTTTCTTTATTATATACTTCACAAGAAATTAGCTCATACCAGAAATACTCTGAATCACTGTCTTTAGATAGGTTTTGTTTATCTGTTAATAAGTCTTCACCTACAAATGGCATAGCTTGTTCAATATGATTCACAGACTTAATCTTCGCTATTATTTTCTTTGTTAGTACTTTAAATTCTTCAATTATTATTTTAATATTTTTTTTATTGTTCTTTATAAATAGATCATATGCAAAAATATCGGTCGGTTGTGCGGTGAAAGATCTTATTGTGACCCAACCTTTTATTCCATGAACGGCAGTAATTCTACCTAAAACAACAGATTCATTGTTGGTCATGTTCTACTTGCTGTTCTTGGATTCTTCAGCTGGTGCTTCAGGTGCAGCAGCTTCTTCAGCTGGTGCTTCAGGTGCAGCAGCTTCTTCAGCTGGTGCTT
>ENA-OSEY01000212-OSEY01000212.1-marine-metagenome-genome-assembly--contig:-NODE-212-length-43010-cov-7.887662_pt1 | contig 43010 bp, 47 predicted proteins | sample MGYA00248465_ERZ534230 | MGnify/ENA primary metagenome ERZ534230 (study PRJEB26409, sample SAMN06344110) | marine metagenome | isolation source: Sea water from surface | place: Atlantic Ocean:Southern... | reverse complement strand
TAAAAATATTCTTTTTAGCAAAACTTATAGGATTTCCTGACACAGAAATTAATTCATCAGACAGAGAAACTTCTTTCCCTGAAAAGGTAATATCATTGTGGTTCAGATTCAGATTTTTTGAACTTAAATATTCTTTATCAATGTCTACAAAAACTTTTTCTGCAAAAAGGTCTATCTTTTCTTTATCTTTGATAAGGTTCACATTTATTTTTTCTGATAGATCAAACTGATTACTCTCAAAGAAAAAAACACCCTTATTTGCTGACAACTTTACTAGATAGCTATCCTTATTATTTATCTCAATTTTTGGTTTGAAGATTGATAAGTTATTGGAATTAGAAAGAGCATTAATCATCTCGCTTTCGATGGTGTAAAAAATTTCTTTGTTTTTTGAAGAAGATCTAATTTCAATTTCTTTTGCATTAAATATTGAAGAATTATTTTCTTTTGAGGAAAGAGACTCATTTTCAATTGTTATAAAAAGAAAAGAGCCTGTAAGCGCTAATGCTAGGACACAATAAACAATTAATCGCCATCCCATCAAAATACTCGTGATTCATTCAACTCATGCATTCTTATGACGCCTATAACTTTTTTTTGTTTTTTTACAACTAAGCTATAGATTTTATTCTTGGACATAATCTCTCTGGCTAAGTAGGCATTTTTATTATGCTCAATACTTTTAAAAGATTTTGTCATTACTTTTGATATTGATAAATTTCTTATATCGATTTTTTTATTTAAAGTTCTTCTCAAATCACCGTCAGTGAAAATTGCATTAATGGATTGTTTTGAATTTTTCACTAAACAAAACCCTAAGCCAAATTGTGTAATGACTTTAATTGCTTCTAATATCGAGGTATTTTCTTTTACTATTGGTATTTCTTTAATATCAATCATTAAATCTTTCGCAAGTAGAAATCTTTTTCCTAATTTCCCTCCAGGATGATTTTCAGCAAATTCTTTTGGACTGAATCTATTATTTTTCAACAATGCAATAGATATTGCATCTCCTAACATGAGCATAAATGAAGTGCTTGTTGTTGGCGCTAAATTATTTGGACAAGCCTCTTTATCTACTTTTGCCTCAAGATGTACCAGGGATTTTTTGGCAATAGAGGACTCTTCATTTCCAGTAATTGAAAGAATATTCTTTGTCTTTTTCATAAGACCGCTAAGTATCAGAACAATTTCATCGGTTTCACCAGAATTTGAAATTATTAAAATTCCATCATTCTTAGAAATAGCCCCAAGATCACCATGGCTTGCCTCTGATGGATTGATAAAAAAAGAGGGTGTGCCAGTGCTTGATAAAGTAGATGAAATTTTTGCAGCAATATGACCTGATTTTCCTACACCCATTAAAACTAATTTACCTTTAAGTTTTTTTATATGGTTGCAAATTAAATTAAAATCTTTTTTAGATAAATTATTTAAAGAGTGATTTATTGATGAAATTTCATCTCTAAAAGTTTTTTTTGCATGAATGAAAAAGTTATCTGCAGTCATTATTTTTAAATTTCAATTAAGAACATATAGTAAACTTACTAATCATGATAAGGAAATTTGCTTCACAGATTAATTTTATATTAATTGCATTGATGTTATTGATTCATCCTGTCTCCGCAGATGATGAATTAGATGATTATGTCAATAATCAACATGAAAAAATATTTTCATTCTTAAAGGAAAATGCAGAAATGTTAAGTGAAAACAATCGAATTGATCTCATAGAGAAAGAATTTTCAGGGCTTATTTCTATAAACGAAATATCCAAGCGGGTTATGGGTAAGAAATATTTCATGAGCGCTACAGAGGAACAAAGAAAAAGATTTAATAACAAATTCAAGGAGACTTTTTTTAACACTTATTCGAGCGCCTTAAGTAATTTAGAGGATCAAAAAATTGAAGTCATAGGTCATGCTCATCCAAAGGATAAGCCCAATGCAGCAATTGTAAGAGTGAGAATAACATCAGGCGAGGATTCATATGATCTCAACTATCAAATGATAAAAAAGAAAAATAGATGGGGAGTTATCAATATAATTTTCAGCGGAGTAAATATCGTTTCTATTTTTAAAACTCAATTCTCATCTCTTGCTTCTGAATATCAAGATGATCTTGATAAAGTAATTGATGGCTGGGAAATTTCAGATATTAGGCAGAATTCTTAAATGGATAAATTGTTAGTCGAGGGCGGTTTTCAGCTTAACGGTTCTATTACATCATCCGGAGCAAAAAATTCTGCCTTACCTATATTGGCTGCATCAATACTCCTTGATGATCCAATAACTATAAGAAATATTCCTCATCTTAATGATGTCACTACTATGCTTGAATTACTTGGTTCCATGGGTGTCGACATGACTTTATCTGAAGACATGGAAGTAGAGTTAGATCCATCCGGCTTGAATGATGTAGGTGCTAGATATGAATTGGTAAAAACAATGAGAGCTTCCGTGCTAGTTTTGGGGCCACTTTTAGCAAAAACTGGCTACGCTAAAGTAGCTCTTCCAGGTGGATGCGCAATCGGGAGTCGTCCAGTCAATCTTCATATAGATATTATGAAGAAAATGGGATCAGAAATTTTTATAAAAGATGGATACATTGAGGCAAAGTCTAACGGTAGGCTTAAAGGTTGTGAGTTTCACTTTGATCTAGTAAGTGTTACTGCAACTGAGAATGCTCTTATGGCTGCATGTTTGGCTGAAGGAACTTCAATACTTAAGAACTGCGCAAGGGAACCTGAGGTATCTGATCTTGCAAATTGTTTAAATGATTGCGGTGCAAAAATATCTGGAATTGGATCTGATGAACTGGTCATCGAAGGAGTAAAAGAACTACACGGAACATCCTTCTCAATAATGCCTGACAGAATTGAAACCGCAACTTATTTAGTTGCAACCACTATGACAGGCGGTGAGATTACCGTTAAGAACTGTCAACCAAACTCATTGGGTGCAGTCATTACTAAATTAGAAGAGGCTGGCGCAAATATAGTGTGTAAAGAGAATGAAATAAACTTAAAAATGAAAGAGGAATTACCAAAATCAACCTCTCTTAGCACAGCGCCGTTTCCTTCATTTCCAACAGACATGCAAGCACAATTTATAGCCCTAAATTCCATTTCTAATGGGTCTGCAACAGTGACCGAAACAGTATTTGAAAATAGGTTCATGCATGTAAATGAGCTTATAAGAATGGGAGGAGACATAGAACTGAGAGGAAATACTGCCTTTATAAAAGGTAAAGGCAGGAAATTAATCGCCGCCCCGGTAATGGCAACAGATTTAAGAGCTTCAGCTAGCTTAGTGCTAGCAGGTCTTGTTGCAAAAGGAGAAACTTTAGTTGATAGGATTTATCACATTGATAGAGGATACGAAAGAATAGAGGAAAAACTTAAGCTTTTGGGCGCAAAAATAGAAAGGATTTCAGCATGATATTAATTGGATTACCAAAAGGAAGAATCTATAAGGAAATAAGGCAGTTACTAGAGAACTCTGGAATACATTTAAAGGAAGATAAAAGAAAATTAATTTTTGGTTCCTCAGAAAAGAATATTCAGTTTTCTATTCTTCGAGGTTGGGACATTCCTAAGTTCGTAAGTTATGGAGCAGTTGATATTGGAATCGTTGGAAAAGATGTTCTTTTGGAAACGGAAGAAGAAAATTTTTTTGAAGTCCTAGATCTTGAGATTGGGAAATGTAGATTATCTTTAGCTGCTAAAGAAAAAAAGGTCAGTGAATTAGCTGGATCTACTATAGCCTCAAAATTTCCCAAAGAAACAAATAATTTTCTATCAGAAAACTTTATAGATGCTGAAATAATTGAATTGAAAGGATCTATTGAAATTGCTCCCATTTTGGGAATATCGGACTACATTGTTGACTTAGTTAATACAGGCAATACTCTGAAAGAAAACGGATTGAAGGAACTTAAAGTTATAAAGGAGATTTCGACTAGGCTGATTGTCAATAAATCAAAATTTAGAACGAAAAATAAAGAAATTAAAAAATTTATTCAAAGGATAAAGAGTGATTAAAGAGATCGAAAGCCATTCTTTAGAAGATTATTTATTAAAAGAAAAAAATCTTCAAAATGAAAATGGCATCACAGATGCAGTAAGAGAGATAATTCAAGAAGTCAAAGACTCTGGAAACGAAGCATTACTTAAATTTATAAATAAGCACGAAGGAAAAAAACTTAAATCTATTGATGAAGTTTTATTTAATCAAGATTTTTTAGAGGATAAGTTCAATTCCTTGAGTGATAAAGATAGAAATATGTTGATCTACATGGCTGACAGAATAGAAAAATTTCACAATAACGATATTAGATTATCTGAAGAGCTTGAAGATGACACGGTAGAAAAGTATGGATATTTTTTGAGGCCTATAGATAAAGTAGGCTTGTATGCTCCGGGAGGAAAAGCGCAGTATCCTTCTTCTGTTCTCATGACGGGTGTTTTAGCTAAGTTAGCAGGAGTTAATGAGATAACCGTTATGTTTCCTGGAAAAATTGATGACTTGAATCTTATGTTTGCGGCTTCTCATTTAATCGGAGCAAAAAGTGTTTTAAATTCTGGTGGGGCGCACACATTAGCTGCTGTTGCATTCGGGACTGAGTCCATAGGAAGAGTTGATAAAGTATTTGGACCAGGAAATAGATATGTTTCTGAGGCAAAAAGACAACTTTATGGCGAGGTTGGAATTGATTCTCTTAATGGACCATCAGAAGTTGCAATTATTGTTGATGAAAATTCTTCAATTGAATATGCAGCGAAGGATTTTTTAGCTCAAGCTGAACATGGTGAGGACTCTAGGTGTTTTCTAATACATCTTCCAGGCTTTGATTTAAATCAGTTCAATGAATCGTTAAAAAAGAATCTATCAACATCAAAAAGAAAAAAAATTATCAATGAAGCCTTAAAAAATTGTTGCTCAATTGAAGCCTCATCATTAAAAAATGCTATTTCGTTATCGAATTTAATTATCCCTGAACATTTAGAAATTTTGATTGATGACATTGATTTAAATCAGATGCCAGTAATCAAGGCCGGTGCAATTTTTATCGGAGCAGAGGCTTCTGCAGTAATGGGAGATTATTGTGCAGGACCATCACATGTTATTCCTACCGGGGGTCAAGGAAGATTTAGTTCACAAGTTTCATTGAATGACTTCTTTATAAAAACTTCCTACATAGTTGCTTCAAAAAACTCATATAAAAAAAATGGGTTTAAAACGCTTCTCAGTGAGTCAATAAATATTGCTGAAAGCGAGGGTCTCTGGGAGCATGCTAATGCTCTAAAAGAGAGAGATAATTAACTATCTTTTTGTTTCTTTAAGGATTTTAGAATAACTCTCTGATACAACATCAATTGGAATGGCAAAATTTAAACCTTGATTCCCACCGGTTGTCGATTCAATGAAATTAATGACGCCTAATAAATTTCCATTTGAATCAACCAACGCTCCACCAGAATTACCAGGATTGATAGAAGCATCAGTCTGTATAAACGAACCTTCCTTGTTAATGAACTTTCTGCCGATTGCGGAAATTATTCCCATGCTGACTGATTGTCCAAGCCCTTGAGGGTTACCAATCGCATAAACAGTTTCACCAATATTTATATCTTCTATTTTTCTTTTTCTTTGAATTGGTGAAATATTTACAGTTTTTTCTACTAATTTTAATACTGCTAAATCGTTGTCTCTATCTATACCTATAATTTCAACTTCGTGATTTGATCCGTCATAAAATTCAACAAGAAGTTTTTGTTTCAATTTAATTGAATTATTCAAAACATGTAGATTAGTGATTACATGACCGTCATCATCAAAAATTACTCCTGATCCATCAGGGAAAAAACCTGTTTTGATGACTTGTTTCCATCTTCTTAGGCCTAATGAAGGAGTTTTTTCTTGCCATTCTCTCCACCGACGAAGACTCCAAATATTTACAACAGATGATGCAGATTTTTCGAAGTTAAATGCTCTCGAAGAATATTCATTTTTATCTCCTAAACCTAACAAAGTTAGGAGACCATACCCTGCAAAGGTTCCCAGTAATATCCATATAGATAGTGTGTAAAAAGAGCGCATTTTTTATTATTCAGAGTTGTAAATTATAACCTCTCTAATGTATCATTCACGCGCCTTATACGTTAATTATGGATACAAAATCTTACAAATTAGATTCACTGGATAAAGGTTGGTTGTTAGTAGACGCTTCCGACAAAACTTTAGGTCGTTTAAGCACTAACATTGCAAAGATTTTAATGGGGAAAAATAAACCTGAGTATACCCCTCATAATGATGTTGGAGACTATGTAGTTGTGATAAATGCTGAGAAAATAAAAGTAACTGGAAATAAAAACGAGCAAAAAATGTATTACCGACATAGCGGTTATCCTGGTGGAATAAAATCTCAAAATTTTAATGATCTAATTGCTTCATATCCGGATAGAATAATTACCTCTGCAGTTAAAGGTATGTTGCCTAAAAATAAACTATCAAACTCAGTTATAAAAAAACTTAAAGTCTATAAGGGAGAATCTCATCCGCATAGCGCTCAAAATCCTGTAAAACTCGAGATCTAAAATAAAAATATGAGCGATAATCAGTATTATTCAACCGGCAGAAGAAAAACTTCCACAGCTAGGGTTTATCTTAGTTCTGGAGGGGGCTCCATATTAGTTAACGATCTACCATTAGAAGAATATTTCGGTCGAGAAGTAGCTAGAATATTGGTAAAACAACCAATTGAGCTAGTTGAGATGGTAGATAAATTCGACTTGAAAATTTATGTTTCTGGTGGTGGATATTTTGGCCAAGCAGGAGCTATAAGACATGGACTCTCTAGGGCCCTTGTTAAATATGACGAATCTCTTAAGCCAGTTCTTAAAGAGGCCGGTTTCCTTACAAGAGATTCAAGAAAAGTAGAAAGGAAAAAGGTAGGTTTAAGAAAAGCTAGAAAAGCTCCTCAGTTCAGCAAAAGATAGACTTTATGCAGCCAAAATCTCCTCCGAACCCAATAAGACGACAATTACTAACCTCAATCACATCCTTGCTTGGATTTGTGGGTGTTATTTTTGCAGCTATTCCTTTTCTAAGTGCATTCAAGCCTAGTGCTCGAGCTGAAGCTGCTGGAGCACCTGTAAAAGTTAATATAAGCAAGCTAAGTCCAGGAGAATTAATGACTGTGGAATGGAGAGGGATGCCTGTATTTGTTTACAAGGTCTCAAGCGAAGCTCAAAACGCTTTATCCGCAGATAAATCCAAATTAGCTGACCCTAATTCAGATCAACAACAACAACCTGAGTACGCACAAAACGATACAAGATCTAGAAAAAAGGGTATCGCCGTTGTAAAAGGAGTTTGTACTCATTTAGGCTGTGCCCCAAAGTTTTATCCAGAAGCCACCTCACAGGATTTTGATCCTAATTGGCAGGGTGGTTTTTTCTGTCCATGCCATGGATCAAAATTTGATCTCGCTGGAAGAGTTTATGCCAATGTACCTGCCCCAACCAACCTTGAAGTCCCACCTCATTATTTTGAGACCGATTCTACGTTGGTAATCGGTTCCGATGGAGCAAGTTAATGACAACTGATACTAGAACGAAACGTTTCCTTAGTTGGATAGATTTTAGATTTCCTTTAACTGAAGTTTTCGAAAGGCATTTATCTAAATATCCAGCACCCACTAACCTCAATATTTGGTATCTCTTTGGATTTCTTCTTATTGTTGTATTGGCAATGCAAATTGTCACAGGTCTTTGGCTGATGATGAATTATACAAATTCAGCAGAAGAGGCTTTTTCTTCTGTTGAATACATCATGAGAGATGTAGAGTATGGATGGCTTATCCGTTACATGCATGCTGCAGGAGCCTCAGCATTTTTTGCACTTATCTATTTGCACATGTTTAGAGGAATGATGTACGGATCCTATCAAAAACCTAGAGAGCTGATATGGCTCGGAGGTTGGTTTACTTATCTCATTCTAATGGCTGAAGGTTTCACAGGCTATGTTCTTCCTTGGGGTCAAATGTCGTTTTGGGCTGCTCAAGTTATCATTTCGTTGTTTAGTTCAATACCTGTTGTAGGAGAAGATTTGGCAACATGGATAAGGGGTGATTACTTGGTATCAGGAATTACTCTATCAAGGTTATTTGCATTTCATGTAGTCCTTCTTCCAATATTACTAATTGCAATTGTCTTCTTTCATATACTTGCACTTCATGAAATTGGTTCAAATAATCCAGATGGAATAGACGTTAAAAAACATCTTGATGAAGACGGAGTTCCATTAGACACAAAACCATTTTTTCCCTACGACATTAGTCATGATATTTTTGCACTCGGCGTATTCCTGATTATATTCTGTTCTGTGGTCTTCTTCTTTCCAACAGGTGGTGGGTACATTATCGAATATGTTAATTATGAGCCAGCTAATCCCCTTTCTACTCCAGCGCACATCGTTCCTTCATGGTATTACACTCCGTTCTATGCCATGTTGAGAGCTGTGGATTTCCCTTTATTCGGACTAACTGCAAAATTCCTTGGGTTTGCTACTATGATGGCTGCAGTTGCTATCTTTGCTGTTCTTCCTTGGCTTGATCGAAGCCCTGTGAAATCGATCAAATATAAAGGGATATTAAGTAAGACTTTTTTAGGAATCTTTGTCGTAAGTTTCTTTGCTCTTTGTTACTTGGGTATGGTTCCACCCACAGAAACAAAAACACTGTTATCAAAAATTTTTACGTTGGGTTATTTCTCTTATTTTCTATTGATGCCAATTTATACAAGGATAGAGAAATGCAAACCTGTTCCGGAGAGAGTAGCAGAAGCATGAAGCTACTAGTTTTTTTGGCATTTGCTTTTTTTTCAGGGCTATCTATTTCCGCAGGAGATTACAAATGTGGCTCAATTGAATGCTATGAATTCAGCCCTGATACAAAAGATAAAGAATCACTTCAAAGGGGTCTTTCAGCATACATGAACTATTGTTATGGATGCCACTCTCTCAAATATTCACGTTATAAAAGAGTTGCTGAAGATCTCTCAATCCCTCTTGATATTTATGAGCAAAACTTGATTTTTGATGACTCTAAAATAGGTGACTTGATGCATATAAGTCTCAAGGAATCTAAGGCTATAGAGCTATTAGGAGCCAAACCTCCTGATTTGACTTTAGAAGCAAGATTGAGATCTCCCGAGTGGGTTTATACTTACTTAGATACTTTTTACGAGGACTCCTCTAGACCTTATGGAGTTAATAATAAAGTTTATGTAAATGTTTCCATGCCACATGTATTGGAAGATATCCAATCAGAATTATCAGAAGAGGAATACGATAGATATATTGCTGATATAACCAATTTTCTTACGTATGTTTCAGATCCATCAGCTGAAACCAGAAAACAGCTCGGTATATATGTTATCCTCTTTCTTTTAATCTTCACTGCTTTTGCTTATCTAGTTTATAGAGAGTTTAAAAAAGACTTAAAATAAATTTATAAAATGACAAGTTTATTAGGTAAAAGATCATCCATGGTCTTATTTCATAATGAAATTGGGCATCAAAGCCATAAAGTAAGAATAGTGCTATCAGAAAAGGGTATTACCGCCGATCTTGAAGCTTTAGATCCTGAAAATCTTCCAAAAGAAATTCTAGAAGTTAATCCAAAAGGTTTTCTTCCTTTACTCATAGACAGAGAGTTAGCCTTGTATAAGTCTCAACTAATTGTTGAATACTTGGATGAAAGATTTCCTCATCCTCCCTTGCTTCCCGTCTATCCTGTGGCAAGAGCTCAAACAAGATTAATTCTTCATAGGATTGAGGAAGAGTGGACCTATCACGTTGATATTCTGGAAGATGCGTCTGCCACAACAGCAAAAAAGAATTCTTCAAGAAAGGAGCTCAAAAAAAATATAACAAATTCAATGATGCTTTTTGATGGCTCTGAATACTTTCGAAGCGAGGAATTTTCTGTATTAGATGCAACAATCATTCCTATTTTGATTAGATTGAAATTCCTAGGCGTGGATATTCCCAACAATAAATCAACTAAAAATATGCATGAATACGTAGAGAGGATGGTTGAAAATGAGCTTATACAAGAGAGTTTAACGTTACGCGAGAGAGAATCTTTTTTTACCGATTAAGTTAACCTTGCTTTACTCCGCTCAGATCTATTCTGAATTTTAAAGGTTTAGAATAAAGAAAATTCTCTTTAATTTCATATCTACCAAGTAATCCAGAAAAATTAGAAGATCTGCCTCTAATTTTTGCTCCAAAGAAGAAAATATCAAAGCCAGCCGAAAAAGCAATTTTCTCGTTAACATTCAATTTAGGAATGATTTTTTCAAAGATATTCATTCTGTTTAATAATACTGGATACTCAAGGCCTTCAACTTTATTAAGTTCGCTCAAGCTTAATTCAGAATTCCAAACATCTAATGATTTAGGGTAAGTTAAAACCTCGGCATCAAAAATTAAATTATAGCGAATAGCAGGAATAATCCTTTTTGTTTCATTCGGTAAGGCATCTATAAATATTTTATCAATATCCTTTCTTTTTCGAGGAGAGAAGTTAATTTTTTCTTTTAAAACATTCCTCAGGGACCTTACTCTTTCATTGCTTAAATTGATTTCAAAGTAATCAGCAATTTTTTGTTCGTAGTCCGAACTGTTCTTTAAAGACAAGGTATTTTCATTATTTTTTGAATTTCGATTCTTTCCAGTAATGAGAAGAGATTTTTCATCGATCTGGATAAACTCATTTTCACTATCTATGTTTATCGATGTGAAAAGAGAATTTCTTGATAATCTTCTTTTACACTTTCTGTAGAATTCCGAATTAATATCATTCACTAATACTAAATTGAAACCCCTTGCTTTAATTGTGCTGCAATCACTCTCTTCATTAAAAGCGATAAATGAGAGTTTCGAATTCATAGAATCTTGATTTGAAAAAAACCCAAACTCTATACCTTTCATAAAAGAAGAAATGAGTTTTTCATCTACCTCCTCTGAGAAGAAAATATTATATGAAGAAGAGAAGTTTTTATTTTTATTGAAATTCTCAACAAAAGACTGCGAAAAGTTACTATCTATGATTTGCTCTTTATCTAATAAAACTTTATCTTCCATATTCATAGAACAGTGAAATAGGAATACACTGATGGTTAGAAAATAAATTTTTTTCAAACAATCTTTCATAAATTGTCTACATTATATTTAGTCAGTACACCGATAGGAAATAAATTAGATATTTCTTTAAGAGCTCAAAATGTGCTTTCCTCTGTTGATGTCATTCTATGCGAGGACACAAAAAAATCGGGTATCTTTTTAAAAGATTTAGGTATAAAAAATAAATTACTCTCTTATCATGACCATTCGAATGTTTCGAAAATTAATTATTTCCTAAAATTACTAAAAGAAGGAGCCTCTTTGGCCATAATTTCTGATGCCGGAACACCTTTGATATCTGATCCCGGATACGAGTTAGTTGCTAAAGCCATTGATGAGAAAATCAAAGTTACTTCAATACCAGGGCCTTCTGCTGTTATTTCGGCTTTAATATCGTCAGGTTTATCAACAAGTTCATTTGTATTTGAAGGTTATGCTCCAAAAAAAAAGGGTCAGCTAGAAACGTTCTTAAAAAATTTACAATATGAGATGAAAACTATCATTCTGTTTGAATCTCCAAAGAGGATAGAAAGATTGGTGCAGATGATTGTAAAAATTTTAGGCCCTAAAAGGAAAGTATCCTTAGCAAAAGAGCTCACAAAAAAATTTGAGAGGGTCATAACAGATGAGGCTAAAGAAATTCATGAATTAATAATAAAAGATGAAACTTTAAAAAAAGGTGAGATGGTTGTCGTGATTGAAGGCTCCAAAGAGAAGCAACTTATTTCAGTCGAACATGAGAAAGTCCTCTTTGAAGAGATCCAAAAATTAAACGGAACCAAGGCAGCATCTAAAATTGTGTCAAAGATTTCTTCAAAAACCTCAAAAGAGATTTACTCAATTTTCAGCGAATCAAAGAATGACAAATAAATCTAAATACTTATAATGATCGCCGAGCTGACCGGGTAATCGCTGTCAAATAGATAGAGGAAAGTCCGGGCTCCATAGAGAATGATGCCAGATAACGTCTGGGTGCTGCGAAGTAACGGATAGTGCAACAGAAAATAAACCGCCTTGTGTTAAAAGGTAAGGGTGAAAAGGTGCGGTAAGAGCGCACCAGACTTTTGGTAACAAAAGTCGTTGGCAAACCCCATCAGGAGCAAGACCAAATAGAGACCTGTTAATGTTTCTCGCATTAGGTCAGGGTAGGTTGCTAGAGGTTTATGGCAACATAAATCCCAGAGGAATGATTACCAATTACAGAACCCGGCTTATAGGTCAGCTCACATAATAAATATCCTTAAAACCCTTATATTTTGGGACTAAACCTCTTGACAGTGATTATACAAATGTCTAAAGTGTGCTGAAGTGCACATTTGTGTATCTATGTGTGTAAAAGGGGTCTTGTTTGATGGCTATAGGACTTTATGGATACAGTAGTTTGGCATTGGATTCTAAAGGACGAATTGCAATGCCAGCAAAGTATAAAGAAGCTTTAAAAGAAGTTTCAGAGGGTTCTTTGGTCATAACTAGGGACCCACAATATCCTTCCTTAAGAATCTATCCAGGCAGTTTATGGAAAACCATATCGAAAGCTTTTGAAAACTTATCAGGCCTAGATTCAAAAATTAGATCTATTCAGTGGAATTTTCTTGGATATGCAAATTTAATTGATTTTGAAGTCAATGATCGGATGCAAATACTTATTCCTCAAAGCTTAAGAGATTACGCCCAATTAAAAGTTAAAGAAAAAGTATCTTTGATTGGTATGGGTCAGAAATTTGAAGTATGGAATGAAAAAAATTGGCTTGCAAAAGAGAAAGGTCAACAAATTCAAGGTGAAAAATTAGATATCGACTTACCTTCTAACGTCCAGGAGATCCCTTTTTAGCATCATGTTCACTCATCAGCCAGTAATGATCAACGAAACTATTAAAAATTTAGTTCATGATCCTGCCGGCACTTATTTAGATTGTACTTTTGGCTTAGGGGGACATTCAAAAAAGATTTTAGAAAACCTTAACGATGATGGCCGATTAATCGCAATAGACAGAGACAAAGAAACTGTCTCGTATTCACAAAAAATAAAAGATAAAAGATTTCATTTTAAAAATCTAAATTTTTCAAAAATTGAAAGTTTAGATACAAGACTAGACGGTATCTTTTTTGATCTAGGGAATTCTTCTATGCAACTAGATGATCCAGAAAGAGGATTTAGCTTTCAAAAGGATGGTCCTCTTGATATGAGAATGAATAAAGAAGAGGAAATCACAGCAGAGCAATGGATAAATACTGCAACAGAGAAAGAAATAAGTGACGTGTTATTTCATTTAGGCGAGGAGCGAAAATCTAGGTTTTATGCCAAGAAAATTGTTGAATCAAGAAAAAAGACCAAGTTTAAAAGCACGGCACAGCTTTCTTTATTTATTCAGAAATATAGCAGTTCACAAAAGCGTCATCCAGCAACTAATGTATTCAGAGCAATAAGAATGCATATAAACAATGAAATTGAAGAGATGATCAATGGATTTAAATCAGCAGCTTGCCTTCTCAAGCAAAATGGAAAATTAATCATCATAAGCTTTCATTCCATAGAAGACAGAATAGCTAAAAACTTTCTTAGATCAGAAGAAGCAAAAAATCTTAATCTAAAAAAGCAAGGAAAGCCTATTAAGCCAACAATTAATGAAATTAAGTCTAATCCGAGATCAAGGAGCGCAATAATGAGAATTGCGATAAAAAATGTTTAATCAAATGATATTGATATTTATTTTAGGATCTCTGATTACTGCTTTTTTTAGTTCCTACTTAGTGTTGAATAAGAATGCTAGTTACAAGCAATTAGTCTCAGAAAAATATCTTTTAAACGACTATAAGTCAAAACTAGATGAGGAATCAGTTTATCTCAAGAATAAGATATTAAATCTAACTTCTCACAATTCAGTAAAAGAAAAAACGGTTGATGAATACGGAATGATTTTGCCTGAATCCGTTGTTTTGATTCGAGGAGCAGAAAAGTGAAATTCTTAACTTTCATTGTAATGATATTTTCTTCAACCTTTGTTTTATCCGAAGTTTTTGAAGATCCAAAACCTTTATTTTCAAAAGATAATCCTAACTTTGTTGAATCATCTAAGGAAGTCAATTCTTGGCCAATGAAAAGATTGCACGTGAAAGAATTTCAACCGCTTGTTTTTTGGGGAAAAGACCAGATACTGACCCAATCTGGTCGCCTCCTCAAATTTAAAACCAAAGAAAATTTGAAGTTAGTCAATATTGAAGCAAACAGAAATAATATTGACTTTGTCTTAAGGTATTTTTTTGAACTCAATCAAATTTTGAAAGGGTCTAACTTGGTTCTTAATAGAATTCTAATTGAAGATTTTGATTTAATGACCTTAGAGGATAATTCTGGCTTAAGGTTTCACATGAATAAATCAAAAATAGAAAATCAATTAGAAAACCTTAAAACATTTCTCAAGAGCGAATACTTTAACAACATAAAAGATACCTTTTCATATTTAGATTTAAGGTATCAAAACAAAGGAGCAATTGGGTTTAGAGATTAATATGGCCAGCAACGGATCAAATAACATCAGAGTAGGTATTGACATAGGCACCTCGAAAGTCGTGTGTCTAATCGCCGAATATGTTGATCACGAATTACGAGTTATCGGCTTAGGAAGCCAAACTTCCCAAGGTTTAAAAAACGGTGTGATTGTTGATATTGAATCAACTGTATCCGCAATAGAATCCGCGGTAAATGATGCAGAATTGATGTCCGGTAAACAAGTTACTTCAGCTTTTGTAGGTATAAGTGGAGGTCATATCAATGGTTTAAATTCTGAAGGTGTTGTAGGAATTAAAGATAAAAAAGTCAAAGTTAGTGATGTTGATAGAGTCATCACTGCCGCACAAGCATATGCTATTCCAGATGACTCTCAATTGCTTCATGTTCTGCCAAGAGACTATATTATTGATCAACAAAATGGTATTAAAGAACCTCTTGGAATGGCTGGTGTCAGACTGGAGACCAAAGTTCATCTAGTCACCTGTAACAGGAACTCTGCTCAAAACATATCCTCCTGCATGAAAGCTTGTGGTATTACTGTTGAAGGATTTGTTTTGGAGCAACTAGCGTCAAGTTACTCCGTCCTATCAGAAGATGAAAAAGAGTTGGGAACGTGTTTAATTGACATGGGCGGCGGAACTTCAGACGTTGCAGTTTTTCAAAATGGAGCAATAAGTCATACTGCTAATATTCCAACTTCAGGCGATCATATTACTAAAGACATTGCTAGAGCACTTCAAACTCCAAGTATGCAAGCAGAAGAACTTAAGAAGAAGTATGGCTGTGCTTCAAGCTCGATAATTCATGAAAATGAAACAATTGAGGTTCCAGGTATGGCAGGAAGAAAAAATAAAATTTTCTCAAGAATGGCCCTAGCCAGTGTAATAGAGCAAAGGTATTTGGATATTTTTGGCTTAATAAAACAAAAACTTAACTTATCTTCTTTAGAAAATAATATTCCTGCCGGGATTGTAATCACAGGCGGAACATCCAGAATGGAAGGAGTAGCTCAATTAGCAGAGGAAGTTTTTAATGCTCCTGTTCGTATTGGTTCGCCATCAGGATTAATAGGATTGAGTGATATTCTAAGGAATCCAATATATGCCACTGCTGTAGGATTGGTCTTATATAGCCAGAAATCACAAGAAGAAGATCATATGAACTATCTGTTCATGAAAGATAAAAACATTTTTAACAAAGCTTTTAGATGGATCCAAAACAATTTCTAATTTAAATAAGGAGGGACTATGAACTGGACCGTTGTAGAAAATGAAACTAAATCATCTGCTCTTATAAGAGTAGTTGGAGTAGGTGGAGCTGGAGGAAACGCAGTAAACCATATGGTTGAAAGCGGTATCGAAGGCGTGCAAATGATTTGTGCTAATACAGATGAGCAAGCGCTTGATACCAATTTAGCAGAATTAAAAATTACTTTAGGAACCGGTATTTCAAATGGTCTTGGAGCAGGAGGAAAACCTGAGGTTGGAAGAGATGCAGCTCTTGATGATCTTGAAAGAATTAAAACCTTGCTCGAAGGTTCAGATATGGTTTTTGTTGCAGCAGGAATGGGTGGTGGAACTGGAACTGGAGCAGCCCCAATTGTTGCCAGAGCTGCTAAAGAAATAGGAGCTTTGACAGTTGCAGTAGTCACCAAGCCATTAGAGCTTGAAATGCGAGATCAAATTGCAGACGTCGGCTTAAAAGAACTTACGGATGAAGTTGATTCACTAATCGCAATCCCTAACCAAAAATTATTGGAAGTTCTTGGAAGAGAACATAGTCTTCTTGATGCCTTCAAGCAAGCAAACGATGTTCTATTAGGAGCTGTTAGAGGTATATCAGATATCATCACACAAACCGGACTCGTTAACGTTGATTTTCAAGATGTTAAAACGGTAATGTCAGAAAAAGGAACAGCTATGATGGGAACTGGGATTGCAAACGGGCCAAGCAGGGCAAAAGAGGCAGCCTCTGCAGCTGTAGGAAGTCCATTGCTAGAAGATATAAATCTAGAAAACGCAAAAGGAGTTCTTGTCAATATCACTGCTGGGCCAGATATGAAAACGGGTGAAATCGAGGAAGTCCTTGCCTTGGTAAGAGAATTTGCTGCTCAAGATGCAACAATTATTCATGGTGTGGCATTTGATGATTCTATGGGAGCAGATATAAAGGTAACAATTGTCGCAACCGGCCTCGGTGGAAGTGCATCTAAAAAGATGCCTAAAAATACCTTTGAATTTGAATCGGTTGAACCCATCCTTCCTAAACCAGATATTTCTCATTCTTCTAGGGAAGTTAAAAAAGTTTCGTCTAGTGATTTAATGGATTCAGAATATCTAGATATTCCATCGTTCGTTAAAAAACAAATAGATTAGATTTCTTTGAGCCATCAAACGGAAAAAACCAGAGAACTTGTTCTCTGGTTTTTTCTTCCCATACTTTTTTCACTTCTCTTTGTAAGATTAATATATTTCCAAATAACTGAGGCAGAGTTTTCATTAGATAAAATTGATAATCGAATTTCACAAAGTAAAGTCATAAAGTCATCACGAGGAAAGATAGTCGATAGAAATGATCGAGTATTGGCTGAAGATATTATTTTTTATGATATTGGAATAGACCTTAATTATTTTTCGTACAAACCAGACGAGATAAAATTTATTTCCAATTTATTGAATATCGAGGAGCAAAATTTAAGAGAAAGATCATCTAATCAGAGGCTTAAATTCATTCAAATTTCTAAAAAAGTAAATAGGGAAAAAGTAGAGGCGCTTAAAAAGGAAAAAATTCAAGGACTAGTTTTTGATGAAAAATACTACAGAAATTATCCCGAAGGAGAAGCTTTTTCTCAACTAATTGGGATCACTGATATAAATAATGATGGTCTTCAAGGTATAGAGCTCAGCTTTCAGAAAAGTCTTGATAGCTCAGATGGAAGAATAGATTTAAAGAGAGATGGTAATGGAAAAGTTATTGAGGAGGTTATTGTCCCTGAGAAGGATGGCGACTTAATTAAGTTATCTATTGATTCAGATTATCAATTTATTGTTTTTGATGAATTGAAAAGAGCTGTAATCGAAAACAATGCGAGCACTGCTTCAGCAATAATGATTGATCTAGATTCTGAAGAGATTTTAGCAATAACTAATTATCCTAGCTTTAATCCCAACGATAGAAAATCTTTATCAGATATTTCTTTAGTGACAAACAAGGCATCGATTTCTCTTTTGGAACCTGGTTCTGTTTTAAAACCTCTTAGTATTTCTTTAGCTCTAGACGATGAATTAATTAACGAAGATACCTTGATTGATACTAATCCTGGATGGGTTGAATTTGAGGATTACAGAACAGAGGATTTTAAAAATTATGGAATTCTTTCTGTAAGCGAAGTTATAGCTAAATCAAGTAATGTAGGCACTGTAAAAATTTGCTCTCAAATGAACAAATCAAGAGTAATATCGGGAATACGTTCTTTTGGAATCGGAGAGTACTTTAGTGAGATGTTTTTAAATCATAGAGAGGGATTTTTGCCTGGAGAACAGAATATTTCTTTAAGAGGTTTAGTTAGTTTATGTTACGGGTATGGTCTCCAGACAACTTTGCTTCATATTGCAAAAGCATATACTGGAATTTTAAACGACGGTATCGAAGCAAATCTAAAGATTATTTCATCAGAAAGTAATGAAATAAGAAGAAGAATTCTTAAAAAGGAAACCACTGATAAGATAAAAAATATTTTAATCCATACTGTGAATAATGGGACTGGAAAACTAGCCAAAGTAAAAGATGGAGTTGTTGGTGGGAAAACAGGGACAAGCTTCATTTCTAAACAGCAAGGATATGATGAAGATTCTATAAATGCTCTATTTGTAGGATTCATAGAAAAAAATAGTGAGAGATATTTACTAGCAATAATGGTCCAAGAACCAAAAAATGATGTTTCAGGCGGCTCCGATGTTGCAGCTCCAATCTTTTCTAATGTTTTTAAATCAATTTTTGCTTCCTCATGAAAAATCTAAAGAATTTATTAGACGGCAGTAAATTAAAAAGTGATATTCAATTTAAAAAATTATGCATCAATTCAAATGACATAGATCCAGGAGATATTTTTGTTGCATTGAAAAATTCTTCCAAAAGAGATGGAAATAAATATATAGATCATGCCTTTGATAACGGAGCAGTAGCCATTCTTTCTGGCATACACCATGCCAATGATAATAGAAACATAATTCATGTATCTGGGTTAGAAGAAAAACTAGTACATCTGGCAAATAAGGCCTATGCGTTTAATCAAGTTAAAAAGATATTTGGTATAACTGGTACAAATGGTAAGACCAGCACGATTCATTTTCTCAAACAATTACATGAACAGCTAAATATGAAGGTATCTTTTTTTAATTCTATTGAAAATGGAGGTTCAGGCCTCGAGTTACGATCTTCAAATATGACAACTCCTGATATCTTTAAACTTTATAGGTTTTTAGAAATATCAAGTGAACACAATATTGAGAATTCTTTGCTAGAGGTTTCATCTCATGCAATACATCAAAAAAGGATCGGAGATATCGAAATCAAATTTAAAGGATTAACAAGTTTCTCTGAGGACCATCTTGATTACCATGGCAATATGGAGAAGTATTCAGACATAAAAGAATCTTTTTTTGATTCTGATGACTTTTCGTCAGAAGGATATGTATTTAATGAAGACAATTATTTAGGTGCAAAACTTAAACAAAAATACAAAAATTCTTATTCATATTCATTTCATAACAAAGATGCTGATGTATTCATACATAAAAGCTCATCAAATAAATTTTTATTGGATTCAGAAGATATCTTGCCGAAAAAAATTAATGTTAACTTCCAAGGAGATCATTATTTATCAAATCTGGTTTGTGCTCTTCTTTTATTTAAGGTTGCAAACCAAGACGTTGATTTATCAAGCATAGATATTTTTGACCTTAGCCTGCCCGAAGGAAGAAATCAAAAAATAGATTTTGATGGAAGAGATGTTTTTATAGATTTTGCACATACTCCTGATGCATTGGAAGCAAGTTTAAAATCTTTAAGAAGCACACATTCTGGAAATTTAATTTGTCTATTTGGATGTGGCGGTGAAAGGGATAGATCTAAAAGGTCAAAGATGGGAAAAATAGCAGAAAATTTAGCTGATCAGGTTTTCGTTACCAACGATAATCCTAGGAGTGAAGATCCTGAAACAATTGTTGAAGATATATTATCAGAGTGTTCATCAAAGAATATAAATGTAATTTTTGATAGAAAAGAAGCTATTCTTGAATCACTTGAATCACTTGTTAATAGTAAACCCGGTTCCGCATTATTAATTGCAGGCAAGGGAAATGAAAATTATCAAGAATTTGAGAATGGATTAAGAAAAGATTTTAGTGATTTTGAAGTAGTGATGAGTTTTAAGAATGCTATTTGAATTTTCAAACCAAATATTAGCCGCTAAATTAAATCTTGAGAAACCTAAGAAAGAATTTGTATCCTCAAAAATAGTTACAGACTCTAGAAAAATTTCAAAAGGTGATTGTTTTCTTGCTTTAAAGGGGCCTAATTTCAATGGGCATGATTTTATTGATGAAGCACTGGATAGGGGAGCCTCTTTTATTATTTCTGAAAAAAATCATCCTCAAGATGAAAAAATTTTAGGCGTTAATTCAACTCATGAATGTTTATCTTTTTTAGCTAAATATCAAAGAAAAAAGTTTGAAGGTAAAGTTGTAGGCATCACTGGAAGTAATGGTAAAACTTCGACTAAATTGCTATTGAGCTCTCTTTTATCCAATAAATTTGATCCATCTCAAATTTATGTGTCACCAGGAAACTGGAATAATTTTTACGGATTATGCTTTAGTCTCCTAGAATTAAAAAAACATCATAAATTTGGAATTTTTGAGATAGGAACGAATGACTTTGGTGAAATAAATGAATTGTCGTCAATATTGCAGCCCGAAGTAGGAGTCATCACATCAATTGGAAAAGCTCACCTAGAAAAATTAATAAATCTTGAGGGAGTTGCACAAGAGAAATCTGATATTTTTAAAAATGTTTTACTTCAAGGAACTTGCATCTTCCCAGATATTAATGCTCATCTCAGTGAGTTTCATGCTAAGTCTCATGATAAAAAGATTAGATCCTTTTCTGGTGATGGATTAAATGCAAAAAAATCAAACAGTAAGTGTGTAGAAGCTATTCTAGTAAGTTTAGGCATAGAAAATATCTCTTTTGATCAAATATATAATTTATCAAAAGATGTTGTCGTCCCATCTAGGACAGAGCAAGGCTATAATTCCAAGGGTGTTTTGATAATTGATGATACTTACAATGCAAATCCTGATTCATTTAAAGAGGCATTTAGAGTCTTAGATTCTACTGATAAAGAAAATAAAATTTGTGTTATTGGTGATATGAAAGAGCTAGGTAAAGACTTTCAGCAAGAAATGAAAAAAATAATCGATGAAGCCTGTGAGAGATTTGATTACGTTTTTTTATTTAACTCCAAATTTGAACTCTCGAAGGAGAATGTAGTCAAAATAAATATTGCTAATGCAGAAGAAAAGATCGGATCTTTATTGAGTAAAAATACTGCCATATTATTTAAGGCATCTAGATCAGTTAAAATAGAAGACTGCATGAATATTTTTAAATAATGTTTTTACCTATTTTAGAAATTCTAGCTGAAAGCTATGGTCCCTTGAGGATTTTCAATTATCTTACTTTTAGAGCAATTTTAGCCACTCTAACTTCATTGATTTTTTGCCTATCCTTTGGAAATTGGTTCATTAATTTTTTGAAAATGGAAAGGTTTAATCAATACATTAGAAAAGAAGGACCCGAAAGACATCTTGTTAAAGAAGGAACTCCAACAATGGGAGGGCTGCTGATCTTAGCAGCTGTAGTATTTTCAGTTTTTTGTTGGGGGGACTTATCAAATAAGTACCTGTGGTTGGTATTATTTATGACGGTTTCATTTGGGGTAATTGGCTGGATAGATGATTTAACTAAACTAAAAACTCAGTCAAGCAATGGACTTACAAGTAGGCAGAAGTTTTTTTGGCAGTCTCTATCAGCTTTTATCGGCATAATAATCTTTTATACATATTCCACTAATCCCCTTGAGACGAGCTTAATAATTCCTTTTTTCAAAGATTTTTCTTTGCCGTTAGGTTTATTTTTTATTTTCTTTTCTTATTTTGTAATTGTTGGCTCAAGTAGCGCGGTGAATCTTACAGATGGCTTGGATGGTCTTGCAATAATGCCTTCAGTAATGATTGCAGCTGCTTTAGGAGTTCTTGGATATGCATCTGGAAACATAATCATTTCAGATTATCTCAATATTCCATATTTACCACTATCAGGTGAAATGCTTGTATTTTGTGGAGCTATTGTAGGCTCTGGAATTGGATTTCTATGGTTCAATACTTATCCTGCTCAAGTCTTTATGGGAGATGTAGGCTCTCTTTCATTAGGGGCAGCACTCGGAGCAATTGCGGTTATGATAAGGCAAGAAATAGTATTTGCGATAATGGCAGGAGTTTTTGTTGCCGAGACGTTATCTGTCATGATTCAGGTTACTTCATACAAATTAACTGGTAAAAGGGTATTCAAAATGGCTCCTTTGCATCACCATTTTGAATTATCAGGATGGGCAGAACCAAAGATTATTGTGAGATTCTGGATAATTACATTAATTCTAATTCTTATTGGATTTGCTACCCTCAGACTTAGGTAGCCAAGTGTCAAAAAAAACTTCTCGATCACTTATTTTAGGACTTGGTCAGACAGGCTTATCTCTTTTTAATTACTTAATAAAATTTGAACAAGAGCCAATTATTTTTGATACCAGAGATGATCCTCCATGCAAAAAAGAATTACTTAAAAAAAGTAAAAATCCTCTAATTATTTCTAATCTCAAGGAGATAGCTTTTGATGAGGTTCGATCGTGTTATGTCAGTCCTGGATTTGATATCAGTCATGAAATAGTTAAAAAGTTGAACACTCATAACATTGAAATCCTTTCAGATTTAGATCTCTTTTTGAAAGTTCATGCTAAAAAATCAATTCTTGTTACAGGAACAAACGGAAAAACATCTGTAGTATCTTTGCTTCAACACATCATGAAATCCTTGGAACTTAAGGTTAAAAGTATAGGAAATAATGGTTTTCCTGTGCTTGATCATATTGAAGATCAACTGGATTATTTTGTAATCGAAGTATCTTCTTTTCAGATAGAAAGGACAAAGTCTTTATCAAGCTTAGTTTCTGTATTATTAAATATTTCTCCTGATCATTTAGATGTGCACGATTCTTTTGTGCAGTACACAAAAATAAAAAAAAGGATATTTGAAAACTCAAACTTTAAAATTGGACCTGAAGGATTAGGATTAGATTTAGATTTCATTCTGCCTGAGATCACAGATCATGAAATTTATAATAAAGAAGCTGTAAAAAGGATTCTTTTACACATAGGCCTCAAAAAAAAATCCATTGAGGAGAAAATACTTACCTTTAATCCGCTTCCCCATCGCCTTGAAGATATTTCTTTAAATAAACACCTCACCATCATAAATGACTCTAAATCTACCAATCCACATTCACTTAATGCTGCAATAAATAAATATAAAGATGAAAAAATTATTTTAATTATGGGCGGGTTAAAAAAGAATCTAAGTTTTAGACCACTTATGGAGGTTCTTAAGAGAAATACTAAGAAAGTTTTTATTTATGGTGCGGACAGAGAAAAGATTTCAAATGAAATAGAAGAGTTAAATCCAATCGTGCTTGAGAGTATGGCTCAAGCTGTGAAAGAGGCTATTAATTATTCAACTAAAAATGATTTGGTCTTATTTTCTCCCGGTTGTTCAAGTTTTGATGAATTTCAAAATTATGAAGAAAGAGGGTCTAAGTTTAAAGAATTAATCAAAAAATATGTTGGCTAGAAAGCAAAACTTTGTAAATAGAATTTTATTTGGAAGTCACGATCGGAACATTAATTTTGATAATTTCGACTTCACAACAATAACAATATCTATTTTCTTAGCTTTCTTTGGAATCTTGATGGTTTCGAGCATTTCATTTAACGAGTTAACCACTAGGCACATATTTAATTTGATGGTGGGTTTCGTTCTTTTCTTTTTTATATTCAGGTTTGAGATGAGTACATGGAGAAATATTGATTTATATCTTATTTTTTTATCGCTCTTTCTTTTGTTGATACTCTTAGTGCCGAATCTTGCACCAGAAATAAACGGAGCAAAGAGGTGGATAAGGTTCCTTGGTTTTAGTTTCCAGCCTGCTGAATTAGCCAAGTTATCATTATTGATTTATGTATCATCTTTTTGTATCAGGAAGAAAGAAGAATTCAAATCAAATTGGACAGGTTTTTGGAAGCCCATTTTCATAATGGTCTCTCTTATTTCTTTAATTTTATTGCAACCAGATCTAGGTTCTTCAGCAATTATCTTTTTGGTCACTCTCACAATTATGTTTATAGCTGGTGCGCCTATTGTTCATTTTATTGCAATTTCCATGGTAGGTCTTTTAACATTTATTTTGATGATTTTTTTGGTTCCTTGGAGATTTCAAAGAATACTTACATTTATGAATCCATGGGAAAATGCCCAAGAAGGAGGATATCAACTGACAAGATCCTTTTCTGCTATTGGCAGAGGTGACTGGTTTGGCACCGGATATGGAGAAAGTTGGTTGAAATTAAATTTACTGCCAGACGCTCAAACTGACTTTGTTTTTTCAATTATTTTGGAAGAATTTGGTAGTTTTTTTGGATTAATTTTAATTTTTATTTTTCTAGTTTTAGTCATAAGATGTTTCATGATTGGACGTTTAGCAAGACAAATGAATCAAATGTTTAATTCATTTATTGCATATGGCATAGGTACTCTGATTGGGTTACATGTTTTTATCAATATCGGCGTGTCTATCGGACTACTTCCTACAAAAGGGCTGACGTTGCCTTTTTTGAGCTATGGCGGTTCCAATTTATTTCTGACCTTTATTTTGATTTCACTGATTCAAAGAATATATTTTGAATTAAATGAATCAGATAGACATAAAGTGATATCGAGGAGGAAAAATTTCTAAAAAATTCTTCATAGTTGCTGGAGGAACAGGAGGTCATGTATTTCCTGCTGAGCAAATTGCGAGAGACTTATTAAAAAAAGATATCTCCATAATCTGGATTGGTACATCCAGAGGACCTGAGAAAAATATATGTAAAAAGCTTGGTATCAAATTTATAGAATATGATTTGGTAGGTTTCAGAGGAAAGGGCTTGATTAATAAACTTTCTTCAGTTCTAAAACTATTTCGCTCTGGATTAAAATTTTTTTTCAAATATAGAGTTTTCTCCAGTCAGAATGATCAAATGATTGTTTTTGGAGGATACACTTCATTGATCGCTTTATTTTTCCCTTTAAGAACAATCTATGCACAAGAGCAAAATTCAATACCTGGATCTGCAATAAGGATTCTTTCAAAGTTAAAATATCTTGATAAAGTATTTTTGGGCTTCGGTCAGGCGTCTAATTATTTCAAAAAAACTAAAGTCAATTTTCTTGTTGATAGTGGCAATCCTATACGGGATGAACTTTTAGGCTTAAAACAAAAAAATATTGATCAGTTCAACAACCTTCTAATAATTGGTGGCAGCCAAGGTTCAGATTTTTTAAATCATTTGGTTCCAAAAGTTCTTGGGGGAATCGATAAAAACAGCTTGAAAATCCGTCATCAGTGTGGATTAAAACATAGAGAAATCACCCAAGAAGCTTATAAGAAAAATAATGTAAAAAACCAGTTCACAGTAAGCGAATTTATAGATGATATGAGAGAAGCATATGAATGGAGCGATGTTGTCATTTGTAGGGGAGGCGCGCTGACAGTATCAGAATTAATCAAGGTTAGAAGATCAGCATTTATAATCCCAATTCCAAATTCAATTGATAATCACCAAATTTTAAATGCAAAATTTTTTGAAGAAAGAGGATTTGGAAAGGTTTTTGAACAAGACTCCGATATTAATAACTTGATATCAAGCCTCAGAGAATCAATTTTAGATAATACTTCTGTAAAAAGTTATTATGAGCAACTTAATAAGAATTCATTTAGTAACTCTTCGAAAATTATCATTGATAATTTAAATATCTAATGTCCAGCATAAAAAATATTCATCTAATTGGTATCGGTGGAGCAGGTATGAGCGGAATTGCAGAAATTCTTCATAATCAAGACTATTCTGTCTCAGGAAGTGATCTAGAGGATACAAATGTGACAAAAAGACTAAAAAATCTAGGGGTAAAAATTTTTAAAGGCCACAAAGAAAATAATGTCTTAAAAAAAGATCTTGTAGTGATTTCATCGGCAATATCAAAAAAAAATGTTGAGCTTAAAAAAGCAATTTCTATGGGCATACCAGTTATTCCTAGAGCTGAAATGTTGGCTAATCTTATGATGCTTAAAAATAGCATTGCGGTTGCAGGCAGTCACGGAAAAACGACCGTAACTTGCATAATGGCTCATATTTTCACCGAGGCAGGTCTCGATCCTACTTACATCATTGGAGGCAAAGTAAAGTCTTTTGAATCAAATGCCAAATTAGGTCTTGGTGAGCATATCATTGCGGAAGCTGACGAGAGTGATGGATCTTTCTTAAATCTCAGGCCTCTGAAAGCTTTAGTTACAAATATAGATAACGATCATTTAGGTACTTACGGTAATGACTTTAATAATTTAAAAAAGTCTTTTAAAAAATTTTGTCTTTCATTACCTTTTCAAGGCTACTTAATTGCCAATGGCGATGATCAATCGATTAAAAATATTATTAAAAACATACCAAGGAATTCATTTTCCTTTGGAAAAGATAAAAGTAACGACTATCAAATCAAAGATATAAAACAAAATATCAGAGGGACAAGTTTTAAGCTGAAAGATAATTTCGTAAAAAAAGATTATAGCTTTTCCATGTCAATGCATGGCGAACATAATGTTATGAATGCAACATCTGCGATTGTTGCCGCTATTCAAGAAAATATTGATGTATCTATCATAAAAAAATCACTCAAAACTTGCTCCTCAATCGAAAGACGTTTTGAAATTATTTCTCATGATATCTTTTCAAAAAAGATTACTCTTGTTGATGATTACGGACATCATCCCAAAGAGATCAAATATTCTTACGACACAGCATCAGAAATATGGAAAAACAAAAAAAAGATTGTTGTTTTTCAACCGCATAGATACACGCGAACCAAGGATCTTTTTGATGAATTTATAAAAACTCTTTTAAATATAGAAAACCTTTTATTGCTTGATATTTATCCCGCAAGCGAGAAGATAATTAAAGGCTATGAAGGCAAAGATCTATTTCAAGCTCTTAAAAAGAATGGCTCAAACGTAGTATTTTGTCAAAATCATACTGAGGTAATTGAAAAACTTGAAAATATGACTACTGGAAATGAGGTCATCATAACTCAGGGAGCAGGAACGACCTCAGATCTTGCCAGAAAGATATCAAATCTATGATAAATAAAAATATCGCAGTACTATGCGGCGGTTGGTCAGAGGAAAGACTCATTTCATTGAAGAGCGGAGATTCTGTATTTAAATGTCTGAAAGAAAACGGTTATGAAGTTTCAAAAATTGATGTCAAAACTGCAAGTGAGGCATTCAATAAGGAGCTATATTCCAAGTTCGATCTAGTTTTTATTTTGCTTCACGGTAGAGGAGGGGAAGATGGAGAAATTCAAAAGTTCTTTGAGGAAAATGACATTGTATTCACTGGATCAAATTCGCAGTCTTCCAGAATTACAATGAATAAAATAAAGACCAAAGAAATTTGGAAGAAAAACAATATTAAAACACCCGAATATTTTATCTATGAGGAAAACTTTCTCTTGGATAATTTATCCTCATTCGAAAAGTGGGTAATAAAGCCAAATTTAGAGGGATCTTCTAACGGTATCTCCTTTTATAACAACATTGAAGGTAAAGAGGATTTTCAAAAAAAAATTAATCTAGCTAAAAAATATGATGATTCAGTATTAATAGAAAGGTTTATAGATGGAAAAGAAATAACGGTACCGATAATTAACAAAAGATGCCTTAGGCCCATTCATATTATTCCAGAAGGAGAGTTTTATGATTTTGATGCCAAATATATTTCCAATAAGACAAAATATTTAGAGTACGCGATAGAATCAGAAAGGTTGGATACTTTGAACAATCTCGTAATTAATGCATATGAACTTGTCGGTGCCGAAAATTGGGGCCGTATTGATATTATTGATGACGGCATAGATTATTTCCTTATAGAACTTAACTCGGTTCCCGGCATGACGGAAACTAGTTTAGTTCCAAAATCATCCCATCTCTCTGGCATTAGCTATCTTGAATTACTGGAGAGCATTATGGATGATGCTCTTGCCAAAAAAGCTTAATTTCTCTAGAATCGCAACCTTTCTTGCTGAGATATAAAAATTTTAGCTATAAACCATAAGAAAAATATGAATCATTACGAAATTGTTTTTTTAGTTCATCCTGATCAAAAATCAGATTCTGAGGCAATATTAAATAAGTATTGCGACCAAATTAAATCTTCCAATGGAACTATAGATAGATCTGAGAATATCGGATCTCGAAAGTTAGCTTATCCTATTCAAGATTGTTACAAAGCAAATTACTTTTGTATAAATGTTACCTGTGATTCTGATCAAATTGATAGCCTCAAAGAATCTTTCAAATATAACGACGCAATTCTTAGACATCTGATTGTTAGAAAGGATGAGATTGAAACAGAACCTTCTTCACTCTTAAAACAAACTCAAGAAGATGGGGAAACACAACTTGAAGAATACGAAGCTTCTATTAAAAATGATAATACTCCTAAAGAGGCAACGAAAAATATAGATGAATCCACTTTTGATAAAGAAGCTGAGGCGAAAGAAGAAGCCGATCAATCAGATGATACTTCAGATGAAACAGACAATTCTGAAAAAAATAATGATGGCGATGAAACGAAAGTAGAAACAGAAAACGAATCCAAAGAAGACAAAGGCACAACATGAGAAGGAAAAAAGACACAAGAAAGAAAAATACTGGTCTAGAGCCTTTAGTAAAGCAATCGAGAAAATGCAGATTTACTGCTGCTGGTATCAAGCAGATTGATTATAAAGATGTAAACCTTTTAAAAGACTTCATAAATGAAACTGGGAAAATTCTTCCTGCAAGACTTACAGGAACATCTGCAAAGTATCAAAGGCAATTAGAAACTGCTATCAAGAGAGCAAGACAGCTTGCTCTTCTTCCCTACACAGATAGTCATTATTCTTAAGAAATGAAAGTTATTTTATTAGAGAGAATTACCGGCCTTGGAGCTCCAGGCGATCTTGTTACAGTTAAATCTGGATATGGTAGAAATTTTCTTCTACCCGGCAAAAAAGCGATACCAGCTAATAAAGAAAACATGGAGAAATATGAGGCAGAGAAAGCTCAAATTCTTGCTGCCGAAGAATCAAAGAAAGCTTCTGCGCAATCTGTTTATGAACAACTGAATGGACATAGTTTTGAAATTGTATCTGCTGTTACTGAAGAAAATACACTTTATGGTTCTGTAGGGACCAACGAAATTATTGAGAAAATTACAACTGCTGGTTTCGAGCTAGATAAACAGGCTATCAGACTTCCTGAAGGACCAATAAAAGACCTTGGTGATTTTGAGATAGATATAGAATTGCATCCTGAAGTTATAGCCAAAATAAATATAAAAGTTTCTCCAGAAGAATAATTTTCATTGTTTTCTATTTATTCGAATGGGAGAATAGAAAACGTGAAAAACTTAGACAAAAATTCCTTACCTTCATCAATACAAGCAGAAAAAGCAGCTTTGGGCTGTCTCCTTTTGGAGCCTAATTTATGGGATGATCTTGCTACTCAAATTGAGGAAAAAGATTTTACACAAACAGAAAATAAAATAATTTATAGAGCCATTAAAAAGCTTTCAGATCAAGGCACTCAATTAGACACGCTAACTCTCATAGAAGCTGTTTCTTCAGATGAAGAAATTAAAAAAAATTCAAATTTAAATTTTTCTTCTTACATTAAAGATTTGTTTGAAGAAACACCCGGAACCTCAAACTTTTCCAATTATGTTGATATTGTCAAACAGACGTCTAGCTTGAGAAAACTTATTGAAACCGCTGATGAAATTTCATCAACTGCGTTTACTACAGATAGTTTCAGCAGTGATGATGCAATTACTAAAGCTGAAGATAAGATCTTAAAATTAAGAGACTCAATTGAAAGAAAAAGCGGACCACAAATAGCTAAAGATCTAGTTGGTCCAGTCTATGAAAACATCGATATAAATTTAAAGTCATCGGGACCCCTGGTTGGCCATAGCACTGGCTTTAAATATATCGATAACTTAACAATGGGGCTTCAGAAAGGAGATTTATTTATTATTGCTGGCAGACCGGGGATGGGTAAGACTGCTTTTGCGATGAGTATAGCTTGTAATTTACTTATTGATGAAGTTCCTGTTCTTCTTTTCAGCATGGAAATGTCATCAAGATCCATCATGTACAGGCTCTTTTCATCTTTTTCTAGAGTAGACTTCAAAAGACTTCAAGAAGCCAAAAACCTCTCAGAGGAGGATTTTAGAGATATTGATGATGCTTCAACTATACTTAGTAAGTCAAAATTATTCATAGATGACACGCCTGGCCTTAGTCCATCTGAGCTGATTTCGCGCGCAAGAAAAGTTAAAAGAGAAAATCCTGACCTAGGGCTGATAATTATTGATTATCTTCAGCTTATGAATTCTGATAGAAACTCTGAAAATAGAGTTACTGAAATGAGCGAGATATCTAGATCAGTAAAATCTTTAGCAAGAGATTTAGATATTACTGTAATCGCATTATCACAACTTAACCGTGCTGTTGAAAATAGAAACAACAAAAGACCTCTAATGTCAGATTTAAGAGAATCCGGTGCTTTAGAGCAGGATGCTGACTTAGTAGCCTTTGTATATAGAGATGAATACTATAATGAGACTCCAGAAAACAAAGGTTTAGCTGAAGTGAATATCGCTAAGCATAGAAATGGGAAAACTGGAAAAGTGAAACTTCATTTTGCATCTAACATAATAAAGTTTGAAAACTTAGCTGATAACGACCCAGCAATGTCAATGCCAACGAATTATGAGGATTGAGATTTGCCAAGGCCAACAACTGCAATAATAGATCTTTCATCGATTGAGCATAACTTTAATGTTATAAAAAAACATTGTCCTAAGTCTCAAATTTATTCGGTTGTTAAATCTAATGCTTATGGGCATGGCGTAAAAAAGGTTGTTGGGGCGCTAAAAAAGTCGGATGGATTTTGTGTAGCTACAATTGAAGAAGCAGATGAATTTAGAGAATTTTCAAAGAAACCTCTCTTATGCTTACAAGGTTTTTATGATAAGCAAGATCTAAAACTAGCTCATTCTCATAAACTAGAATTAGTTATCCATAATGAAGAACAAATTGGCCTTTTGGAGAAGCTAAAACTTTCTTTTCCTTCTTTATGGCTTAAATTTGATACAGGTATGAACAGGCTAGGTTTTATGCAAAATGAAATCGAAAATATGATGCATAGGCTAAAACCCTTTTCAAAAAAGATAGTCTTGATGACCCATCTTAAATCTTCATCTGGAAAAAAAATGTCTAGGAAGGTAACTAATAAACAATTTAATTTATTTACAAAAACAACTTTAAATTTAAAACAGAAGCAGCACAATTTCCTCACTAGCGTTTCAAATTCAGGTGGAATTCTTAATTTTGATGACTTATTTTCAGATATAGAAAGACCGGGATTGTCTTTGTATGGAAGTCATTTTCATAATAAATCTAAAAATTTTAGGTTAAAAAATGTGACAACGTTAGTTTCAAAAATTATTGCAATTAAAGATATCAAAAAAGGAGAAACAGTTGGTTATGACGGCTTATGGCAAGCAAAAAAAAATACCTCAATAGGAATCATACCAATAGGATATTCAGACGGTATCCCTTTGAATTATGGTAACAAGGGTTATGTTTTAATTAATAAAGCTAAGGCTCAAGTAATAGGAAGGGTAGCTATGGATCTAATAGCTGTTGAACTTCCTAACAAAAAAGTGAAACTAGGGGAGGATATAATCTTATGGGGAAAAGATCTTAAAGTAGACGAGTTGGCTTCGTTGACAGATAATATCCCATACTCTTTTATGACTTCACTATCAAAAAGAGTTAAGCGAAAATATATTAAATAATTATGAAAATAAAAGTATTAGAAGAAACTCCAAGGAAGGTTTTAGAATTTCCTTTAGATAACGATCTTAATTTAACAGAAAAAGAAGTTGAAGATGTTGCAGAGATTTTTAAGACTCCTCTGACTGGTTCTTACAATTGGGATTACACAATACAAGATAATCGTATTAAAAGACTCTATGAGCTTGGAAAAGAGTTGAACTGGAATGTAGAGAAGGATATTGATTGGGATCAACCGTTGCCAGAAAAAGAAGACAATCCACCTGCTATTTTCTGGGATGAATATGAGCCTTACCAAAAGCTTTCTACAGAGGATAAATTCAAGTTTCTTCAACACAGGGCTTCCTGGTCTATTAGCCAATTTCTTCATGGCGAACAAGGTGCACTGTTAGTGGCGTCACAATTAGTTTCATGTGCACCAACCTATAATGCAAAACTATATGCTGCTTCTCAAACTTTTGATGAAGCAAGACATGTTGAAGCCTTCAATAAATATATTCAAAAAAGAGTGGGTCTATCTTATCCAATAGGACATGGCCTGAAATCTCTGCTTGATAAAATTCTTTCCGACCCTAGATGGGATTTAAAATTTATAGGCATGCAAATCATTATCGAAGGTTTAGCGCTAGCTGCATTTAATGTTGCAAGACAAGGAACAAATGATCCGGTTTTCAAGGATATGCTTTATCTAATTACCAGAGATGAGGCCAGACACGTAACGTTTGGTGTGAATTACCTAGAAGAATTTGTGCAAACTCTTTCCGAAGAGGAGAGAGAAGATCGTGCTATGTTTGCTTACGAAGCTGCTGTGGTAATGCGTTCTAGACTTATGGCAGCCGACGTTTACTCTAATTTTGGTTGGGATATTGATGAAACGGTTGCATTCCAGAGCAAAGCAGATGTCAATGCAAATTTTCAGCATTTACTTTTCACTAGAGTAATGCCAAATCTTTCAAAGATAGGTCTTATTACAGATAAGGTCAGACCGCTATACGATGACTTGGGTGTCTTAGATTTAGAAAGTTGGCCTAATGATGGCGAAATTGATTGGGTTTCTCTTGAAAGACCCCTTGATGCTAACGAAGATAATTCAGAATCTGAAATCATAGCTATTTAACTGAATGATCTCAAAATCAGATACTTGCGAAGTATCTGAATTCTTCTGATATACTGATAAACCATCTTGGTTAACAAATAAGATGGCTTCTAAACCTAAATTTCTCTTTGTCACTGGCGGTGTTGTTTCTTCCCTAGGCAAGGGAATATTATCCGCATCTTTGGGATCTTTGCTTGAGAGCAAAAAAATTAAGGTAACTATCATGAAGCTTGATCCTTATATAAATTTGGATCCAGGCACAATGAGTCCTTTCCAGCATGGTGAAGTTTTTGTTACCGATGATGGAGCAGAAACAGATCTTGACCTTGGCCACTATGAAAGATTTTTAGACGAGAAAATGTCTCAGAATAATAATTTTACCGCTGGTCAAGTGTATGACAGTGTCTTAAAAAAAGAGAGAAAAGGTGAATTTTTAGGAGCAACAGTTCAAGTGATTCCTCACATAACTGATGAGATAAAAAAGAGAATTATGAAAGGTGCCAAGGGATATGATTTAGCAATTGTAGAAATTGGAGGAACTGTAGGAGATATAGAATCGCAACCTTTCTTAGAAGCTATAAGACAATTAAAAATAGAACTAGGAGATCAAAGAACTCTTTTTCTCCACCTTACTTTAGTACCATTTCTATCTACATCCGGAGAGACTAAAACCAAACCAACTCAACACTCAGTTAAAAATCTTCTTTCTTATGGTCTTCAGCCTGACATCCTGATTTGTAGATCAGAGAAAGAACTTCAAAGCTCCGATAAAAGAAAGATTGCCTTATTTACAAATGTTGGCTTGGACTCCGTTTTCTCACTTCCAGACCTTCCTTCAATTTATGCTATTCCAGTCTTTTTATCCAAAGAAAAGCTTGATGAAGTTGTTACGAGAAAAATGGGTATTAAATCTAAAAAAGCAGACTTAAGTGATTGGAGGAAAGTTAATAGACTAGAAAAAGCATCAAACAAAAAAATTACAGTTTCAATGGTTGGTAAATATACTGAGCTAGCAGATGCATATATGTCATTAAATGAAGCGTTAAGGCATGGAGGTCTTCAAAATAAGGTTGATGTAAACATTAATTATATTGATTCAGAAAATTTGAAATCTAACAGTCAATTAAAAGGTTCAGATGCAATATTGATTCCTGGAGGATTTGGACATAGAGGAATTAATGGAATGATAATGGCTACGAAATATGCGAGAGAGAAAAAGATACCTTTTTTTGGAATTTGTCTTGGAATGCAAGTTGCAGTAATAGAGTTTGCAAGAAATGTACTAAATCTAAAAGCTAACAGTACAGAATTTGATAAAAAAACAAACCATCCTGTTATTGCTCTTATGCATGAGTGGAAAGATCCTGAAGGATCAATTCAAAAGAGAAATGCAAGTTCTGATATGGGAGGCACGATGCGACTAGGCGCACAAAAGTGCATACTGAGTAACAACAGTAAGTTAAAAAAAATGTATAAAAAAAGTGAAATTTTTGAAAGACATCGCCATAGATTTGAATTCAATGGTAATTATGAAAATGCAATGATTGAAAAGGGCATGAAGATAGTTGGAAGATCTAGAGATAAGAAACTTGTTGAGGCTATTGAACTAGATGATCATCCATGGTTTTTAGGCTGTCAATTTCATCCAGAGTTAACTTCAAATCCCAAAGAAGGACATCCTATTTTTAATGATTTTATAAAAGCTGCATCTAAGAAATAAAATGGTTCAAATTACTGAAGTTCAATTAAAAAATCGAAAAATATCCAACCGGGATCCTGCCATCTTTATAGCTGGGATGAACGTAATTGAATCAGAGGAGCTTTGTATTTCTATCGCAGGAGAGCTGAAAAATATTTGTGAAAGAAATAATGTCGATTTCATATTCAAGGCTTCTTTTGATAAAGCTAACCGATCATCAATAGATTCCTTTCGAGGGCCAGGAATTGATCAAGGCTTAAAAATTTTAAAAACAGTAAAGGATGAATTTAATGTTCCTATAATTTCAGATATTCATGAGCCCTCACAAGCGGAAACAGCAGCAGAAGTTCTCGATGTTATTCAAATTCCGGCTTTTTTGTCCAGACAAACTGACTTAATTAAAGCTGCATGTGAAACAGAAAAGGTGATAAACGTAAAAAAAGCTCAATTCCTATCGCCTGCGCAAATGATGAACATTATTGAAAAATGTAATCATTTTGGTAATGAAAATATTTTACTATGCGAACGAGGAAGTATTTTTGGTTATGATAATTTGATTGTAGATTTTTTAGGGATAGATGAGATTAAAAAAATTGCCCCAACCATTTTAGATATCACCCATTCGCTTCAGCTTCCTGGAGGCAAAGGAAAATCTGCGGATGGGAGGTCCTCCCAAGCAAAAGTTTTGGGAACTGCAGCTGCAGCCATAGGCCTAGCAGGTTTTTTTATCGAGGTTCATCCAAGTCCCGAAAATGCTCTTTGCGATGGAGCTTCAGCCACGAGGTTATCTGAATTTGAAAGTTTACTTTTAGAGTTAAAAAAATTTGATGAACTATCAAAGTCCTGATGAAAATAGATCAATTAAAGTTTTATGAGGTTATAGATTCGAGAGGGAATCCTACAATAGCCTGCAAGATTTTTTCTGGTAAATTTTCATCTATAAGTATGGTTCCTTCTGGCGCATCAACTGGTTCAAAAGAAGCTCAAGAAATTAGAGATAACGATAAAAAAAGATTTCTTGGTAAAGGACTTAAAGAAGTAATAAAGAAAACTGAACATCAAATATTTGATGTAATTTCCCAAAAAAATTTATCGGATCAACAAGAAATTGATAATGGTCTCATTGAGCTCGATGGTAGTAAGAACAAATCAAATATTGGGGCAAATATGATTCTTGCTACATCTATGGCGGTTTCTAAGTTAGCTTCACAATCAGAAAATATGGAGTTATTTCAATACATTCATCAAATTGCAAAAGCATATGAAATTGATTGCGATTATTCATTACCTTTGCCGATGATGAACATTCTTAATGGCGGCGCTCATGCAAACAATCCTCTTGAGTTTCAAGAGTTTATGATTCAACCAGCTGGATTTGAGAATTTTGATGAAAGCCTCAGAGCAGGAATAGAAATATTTCATAATCTTAAAAAAGAGTTGCAGGAAAATAATTTTTCAACTTCTGTGGGGGATGAGGGGGGCTTTGCTCCAGATATCTCTGATACTAAAAAGGCTTTAGATTTTATCTGTTCAGCAGTTGAAAAGTCAGGCTATAAAATGGGAGAAGAAATTTTTATTGCCATGGACTGTGCTGCGTCTGAGATATTTATTAATGGAGAATATCTTTTTGAAGGCAAAAATCATGATAATTCAGGCTTAATTCAAATTTATGAAGAACTTATCAAAAGGTATCCTATTAAATCAATAGAAGATCCTTTAGATGAAGATGATTGGGATGGATGGAAAGCTATTACTAAGCAAATAGGAGATGAAGTGTCTATTGTGGGTGATGATTTATTCGTTACCAATAAAAAAATATTGGAAAAGGGAATAAACAATGGCTCAGCTAATTCAATTCTAATTAAAGTGAATCAGATCGGAACAGTGAGCGAAACCTTAGAGACAATTAGCTTGGCAAATCAAAATAATATTAATACTGTTATATCTCACAGGTCCGGAGAAACAGAAGATACATTTATTTCAGATTTAGCGGTTGGAATAGGGGCAGGGCAAATAAAAACAGGGGCACCTTCCAGATCTGATAGAACTGCAAAATACAACAGACTTTTAATGATTAACAGCGATAATAATTTTTCTTTTGAAGGAATGAATGGGATCAAACAATGATTGATACATCAAAAAAATTATTGTTGTTGAGCTTTTTTATTTTTTTCTTAATTTTGACTTTCAATAATTTTTACAAAATAACCCTAGGAAGTTATTCTTCTTCTAATATTGAAAAAGTAAAAAGCGAAATTTCTCTCCTGAAGAGTTCAATAGAGATTCTAGAATTAGAGAATAGAATCCTTGAAGTTGAAATAGCATCTTTTTCAGATGAAGATGAAGCAATTATTGGCTTAGCTAGATCTGAAAGGGGTTTAATAAAAAAGGGAGAGCAATTAGTAGAATTTAAATAATAATGGAAGAATACTTAGCATTAATACCTGCCGCAGGAATGGGCAGCAGAGCGCAACAAAACATGGCGAAGCAGTTTCAAAAGATTGGAGCTAAATGTTTAATAGAATATTCTATAGAGCCATTTCTTAGAGATGAAAAATGCCAAAAAATTTGTGTAGTGCTACAGGAAGAAGACGAAATTTGGGACAGTCTTGCCATATCTAAGAGTGAAAAAATAATCACTTGCGACGGAGGAACATCAAGAATGGAGTCTGTTCATCTTGGCTTAAAGTGCCTGCTTGAAACTGAAGACAAAAACGAACTTATTGCCATTCATGATGCTGCAAGACCTTGTTTAATTGAAGCAGAATTAAACCTATTACTCTCTAAAGCGGAAGAAGAAATAAAAAATGAAGGAGATGGTGCTTTTTTAGCTTATCAGCCAGTAGAGAGCGTAAATGTAGTTACGAACGGTACTGTTAAAGAATCATTGGAAAGAAACAAAATTTGGCTTTCATCAACTCCTCAAGTCTTCAGAATGATAGATGTTTATAGCTCTATTGAATCGGCAATAGCAGAAGAAAAGATTTTTTCTGATGAGGTATCATCAGTGAGTAATTATTTAAAAGGTCAAATTCACGCAGTTCCTTGTTCAAAATCAAATTTTAAAGTTACCAGGAAAGAAGATTTTGAAGTTGCAACAAAGATACTAAAAGAAATCGGTAGACTATGACATCTGATCTCAGGATCGGATTTGGTGTTGACTATCATCAAATCCAAAAAGGCAATTCTATGATCCTTGGAGGGGTTGATATTGATTGTGGTTATTCAATCATAGCCCACTCTGATGGCGATATTATTCTTCATTCAATCTGCGATGCCTTACTTGGAGCAGCCAGCATGGGAGATTTAGGAACGGTCTTCACAGAAGATGAGTCAACAGAGAATATATCTAGCTCGGTCCTTTTAAATCAAGTTTTAAATCTAATCAGTAAAGGATCTTATCAAATTGTAAATTTGGATATTACCTATGTAGGTGAAGTTCCAAGAATTTCCAAATATAGAGAAAAAATTTTATCTAACTTATCAAAGCTTATGAATTTAAATGAAGAGTTTTTATCAATTAAATCAACTACTACCGATAAGTTAGGAGCAATTGGAAACAGAGAAGGAATAGCCTGTTACTGTTCAGCATTAATTCAAAAGAAATGAAAATTCTCCTAACAAATGATGATGGCTTTGAAGCACCTGGAATTGTGCAGTTGTACGAATCTTTAAAAGATAAATACGAAGTATTTTTTTTAGCACCAAAAGAAAATATGAGCGGAAAAGGATCGGCAATTACTGTTTGGGATCAGCCATCTTTTCAAAATCATGGGAATGGAATTCACAGTTTAGATGGTACTCCAGTAGATTGCGTGAAATACGCTATAAATTTCTATTGTCCATTTACTCCTGATTTGGTTGTCTCAGGAATAAACCCAGGGCCAAATCTTGGAACAGATATCTTACTTTCAGGGACTGTTGGAGCAGCCCTTGAAGGCAGAAATTTAAAATATCCTTCTATAGCTTTATCTGCTAATTCGTTTGAACTTAATGACTACAGTCATCAAGTAAAAATATCAGAGGAAATCATTGGAAAAGTTGATCAGTTAGAATTTAATTCACAATGCATCCTTAATGTAAACATTCCAAATTACTCAGATAACAATAACCCTAAGGCAGAATTTACTGTTCCATCTCTTGAAATAGATGAAAATAATATTTCAGAGGACAGGAAAAGTTTGGAGAAAGGAAACATATCTATTTCAGCGCTTACGCCAATTCTTTACTCTCATGATAACAATGATATTGCTCGCTCTTGGACTAAAAAACTGAACAATTGATAACCAATAAAATAGAAAAATTAGTCAAAGTCCTTTCCGAGAAAGGTATATCCGATGTTCGAGTATTACAAGCAATGTTGGAAATCCCGCGACATGAGTTTCTTGACGGTGTTTTTGATGCACAAGCATATGAAGATATGTCACTACCTATTGGACACAAGCAAACTATCTCTCAACCATTTATTGTCGCAAGAATGACAGAATTACTTATATCAGAGACTGCTTTTGTAGATAGACCGCTTGGAGAGGTATTAGAAATAGGTGCAGGTTGTGGATATCAAACAGCCGTCTTATCTAAAATTTGTCGAAAGGTTTTTGCTATAGAAAGAATAGAACAGTTATGCGCTGTTGCAAAAAAGAATTTAAAAAAACTTAATATCAATAACTTTGAAATTAAATATGGCGATGGATATGAAGGTTGGAAAATTGAAAAAAAATTTGACGGAATTCTTTGTGCTGCAGCTGCTCCTTTAGTTCCAAAAAAATTAAAACAACAACTAAACATAGGAGCAAAGCTAGTATGCCCAGTAGGGGATCAAGAAAATCAAAAATTAATGACTGTAAAAAGAATCTCTAAAGAAGGGTTTGAAGAAGAATTGGTTGAGAATGTTTTGTTTGTTCCAATGTTAGAAGGAGTGGATTAAATCCACCCCTTCATCCCCTTATAAAATCTATTAAATGAACTTTGAGCAACTTCCTTTTTCAAAATAAGCTGCAAGTTTTAAATTATCTAAATCTTGAATAAATTCTTTTTGAATATCACAACTTCTTAGGTCTTTAATGGAGTTGTATTTAGAAAATTGAAGATAATCTGCATAAATACCCACTAAGGTTAATGACTTAATTTCTTTAGGAAGTGTTTTATCTATAAAAATAGTATTAGGCTGATCTGCCCTAAAGCATGCAGCCATTTTTCCTTCACACATTATTCTCAATTTTCTTTGATCAAGTTCCTCTACCTTAGGAGCATCAACAGATGAAATATTTGATAATTTTTGAGTATTTTCAAATAGATTGAGGTGATCGTTAGAGGATACAAGCCCTGCAACGAACATCAATACTAGTAATATTTTTCCCATAATGTCTCTTATTAGTGACTATATTATGGCAGTTGTGTGACAAAAACTAGAAAAACTTAAATATTTTTAATAATTTTTTACTATAACTAATCTAATTCTAAATAACTTAACTTATCCTCTCTTTTTTCCCAATCTTTGTAATCTGGCATAGGATCTTTAGCTTCGGTGATATTGGGCCAGATTTTTGAATATTTTTCGTTAATTTCAATAAAATCTAATTGATCTGCAGGAACTTCGTCCTCAGCAAAAATAGCATCAACAGGACATTCTGGTTCACATAACCCACAATCGATGCATTCCTCTGGATCTATAACAAGAATATTTTTGCCTTCATAAAAACAATCGACAGGGCAAACCTGCACACAAGTTGTATGCTTACAATTTATACAGTCTTTCCCGACAACGAAAGTCATAAATCATTATAATTTGTTTCATGGATGACAACCTAGGTAAAAATGCTACTGAACTTGGAAAAATTCTATTAAAGAATCAATTATTTATATCATTTGCAGAGTCATGTACAGGAGGCCTACTGGGCTCAAGCTTGATATCAGTTCCTGGAAGCTCAAAGTGGGTAAGCCAAGGATTTGTTACCTATTCAAATATCGCAAAAATTAAATTTCTCGGAGTGAATAAACAAACACTTAAGGAATTTGGAGCCGTTGATACGAAGGTCACAGATGAAATGGTAAAGGGGGTTCTAAAATATGACCTTGCTGATATTGCAATAGCTATAAGTGGAGTTGCAGGCCCAACAGGTGGATCTAAGTCTAAGCCTGTAGGGACCGTTTGTATCAGCATCGGGAATAACGACGAAATTTTATCTAAACAACACTTCTTTGAAGGAGATAGAAATCAAGTAAGAGCTCAGTCTGCAGAAACAGCAATAAAAGACACAATTAATTTTTTAAAAAATATTGATTAATTCTTCAAAGTATTATTAAATACTGTATAAATATACAGGTGTAATCATGGCTAAATCTTCAAAGGAATCTCAAACAAAAGATAAAGAAAAATCTCTACAGTCCGCTCTTAGTCAAATTGAGACTCAATTTGGTCCCGGAACAATAATGAGGATGGGAGATAGAGAGGTTCAGAATATACCTTCTATTTCAACGGGTTCTTTAGGTCTTGATGTTGCTCTCGGAATTGGTGGACTACCAAAAGGAAGAGTGGTTGAAATTTTTGGGCCTGAATCTTCTGGGAAAACAACTTTAACCCTTCAAATTATCGCTGAGTGTCAAAAAGCAGGTGGAACCGCAGCATTCATTGATGCAGAACATGCACTGGACCCATCTTATGCCGAAAAAATTGGAGTAAATGTTGATGACTTACTTTTATCTCAGCCTGATACAGGAGAACAAGCTCTTGAAGTAGCAGATATTATGGTTAAGTCAGAAAGTGTTGATGTGCTAGTAATTGATTCTGTTGCTGCCCTTGTTCCAAGAGCTGAAATTGAAGGGGATATGGGTGATCACCACGTTGGTCTGCAAGCTAGATTAATGTCTCAGGCATTGAGAAAAATAACTGGAAGCATACAAAAATCAAATACTTTAGTTATTTTTATCAATCAAATTAGAATGAAAATCGGCGTTATGTTTGGAAACCCAGAAACAACAACCGGAGGAAATGCGCTGAAGTTTTATTCCTCTGTGAGACTGGATATTCGAAGAATCGGAACTGTTAAGGATGGAGATGAAGTAACCGGAAATGAAACACGAGTAAAAGTAGTAAAAAATAAAGTTTCACCTCCATTTAAGCAAGCTGAATTCCAAATAATTTATAACAAAGGGATCAATAGAACAGGCGAACTTGTCGATATGGCTGCTGACAAGAAAATAATTGAAAAAGCCGGAGCTTGGTATTCCTACGAAGGAGAAAAAATTGGCCAAGGTAAATCAAACGCCTGTGAATTTTTAGATGCCAATCAAAAAATATCTCAAGAAATAGAAAAAAAACTATTCGATGCCATTAAGGCTTCAGCTTAGTTAAAATATTTTGTTTATTTTCTTTGAGCGAAGTTCCCTCAGATCTAATCTTTAGCTCGAGAAGGTTTTCTTTCTGGTTTTTTTCACTAACAATTAATTGGAATGGAATGCCGGTAAGGTCTGCATCCTTGAATTTCTTTCCTGGTGATTCATTTCTATCATCTATTATCGAATCCATTCCGATTTTGGTTAGGTCGTCTTGAAGAGATTCAGCTTCACTGAGAAGATTTTTATCATCACCAATGATAATTATTATTGCTTCAAATGGTGCAATTGATCTTGGAAAGATAATTCCATCCTCATCATAATTTTGTTCTATCGAAGCAGCAATAATTCTTGATATGCCAATTCCATAACAACCCATTAAAGGGTTTATATTTCCTTCACTAGTTTGAATAGAAAGAGATAATGATTTGCTGTATTTATCACCTAGTTGAAATATATGACCAACTTCAATTCCTTTTTTAATTGAATATTTTTTCCCATCTTTGTTATGAAGTTGATCAATGATTTCTTGATCAGATTTCTCTTCAAATAATTCGAGATTACTTGCAAATAATTCATCTTCACTAAAAATTATTTTATCTTCTCCTGAGTCCGCTAATACATGAAATTCTTCTGATGCAGATCCACCAATTGCTCCAGAATCAGCTGAAACTATTCTGTAATCAAACCCTATTGCATTGAATATTTTTTGATATGCATCTCTCATCAAACCGTAACTTTCTTTCATGCCTTTCTCATCAATATCAAATGAATAGGCATCTTTCATAAGAAACTCACGGGAACGCATTACTCCAAATCTTGGTCTAATTTCATCTCTAAACTTTGTTTGAAT